>Ga0308156_1000288_pt1 | contig 129272 bp, 106 predicted proteins | sample PhyAR2_FD_201041 | JGI IMG/M metagenome (GOLD analysis project Ga0308156, IMG submission 201041) | Phyllosphere microbial communities from UC Gill Tract Community Farm, Albany, California, United States - DLSL A.R2 | ecosystem: Host-associated > Plants > Phyllosphere > Unclassified | place...
GATCGACGTACGAGAACAATTCTCCCGATCGCGCGTCACCGCCCCGCATCCATTCATCCTCATCGCTTCATTCGCGATGAATCACCTCCAGCGGGCAACGCCAACCCATTTTTCAGCAGCCTGCTAGGTCCCAGCAGAGCGCTTGGCCCGCCATCCCTAATTGACGCCGATCGAGGGTGCCGCCTCGACGTCGTCAAGGGCACGCTATTTCCATAGCAGGCTATGCACCTTGTGCTTTTCCCCGACCATTAGCTCACGTGACTTATAGGGGGCGAATCCAAGCACACTTGTAACGCCGTTTGTGGCGTGCCGACTGCTACGTAAATGTGCTACGCTGAGCTTCGACTCGGTCATCAAAAAACGGCGGAAAACTGCGATTTTTTGGATATGGTCGGGGAGACAGGATTCCTGACCTATTTTTTCCGCCCACTAAGTCATTGATTTAGCGTCACCGCGCAGCCCGTCTGTCAGCGAGTTGCACAGCGAGGGGTACAGTATGGCGTACAGCCGAGCAAGCCTTCGCCTTGCGCCAAATCCTACTTGCGACATTGATCGTCGCCACCACCGCCTGGGCTTCGCGGCTTGGAGGATGAGATCAGCCAGGCACATCAAGTGCTGCCTATCACCCGATGATGGCGGGAAAGTCGTTGAAGAGCCTGAAGCGGTATGCGGGCTGCATTTGAGACGATAAAGAGCAGCGATCAGGCAAGCGAACGCTCAAGGATACGAAGCGAAACATGGCGAACATCACACGGCGGCGGACAGGTGAGTTTCTGCGCAAGCTGTTCGAAGCCCTTCTTGCCGAGCCGGAGGGTATGGCCGCCGCAGCCGCTATGAATGCCGTTCGCACCGCCATCCCGCTCACCGCGTTCGAGAAAGGGCACTATCCCTCCGGCGGCGAGCGGTTCGAAAAGATCCTGCGCTTTGCGACGGTCGACTGCGTGAAGGCTGGCTGGCTCCTGAAGAGCGGCGGGGTCTGGAGCGTCACCGACATCGGGCAGAAGGCCTATAAAACCCATGTCGATCCCGAAGCCTTCTACAAGGAAGCGTGTCGGCTGTACGGCGCATGGAAGGCCCAGCGCGATGCGTCAGAGGTAATGCCCGGCGAAGCGGCGGAGCCCGATGCGATCGAAGAAGCGGCGGAGAAACTCAGCGTCACCGTGGAAGCGGCCCTCGATCACGCCTGGACCGAAATTTCCCAGTTCCTGCACTCCAGCGACCCGTTCGAGTTCCAGGAGATGGTCGCCGATCTGTTGCGCGGCATGGGCTATCACGTTTCCTGGGTCTCGCCGCCTGGCAAGGATAACGGCGTCGACATCATTGCCTTCACCGATCCCCTGGCCACTGTCGGACCACGGATCAAAGCGCAGGTGAAGCGCTGGCAGTCGAAGGTCGATAGCGATGGATTGAAGTCGTTTCTGGCTACGCTGTCACCCGGCGACGTCGGCATTTATATCTGCCTGGCTGGCTTCACCAAGGATGCGCAGGATTATGCCCGCAATCAGGAGACGCGACGCGTCACGCTGATCGACGCCCGGCGCTTCTTCGAACTTTGGGTTCAGAATTATTCCAAACTTGCCGATCAGGCGCGCCGTCGCTTGCCAATCGTTCCGGTCTACTTCCTGGCACCCGCAAGTTAGGCAAGCGTCGTCGGCAAGTGAACGGCAAGGTGCTGTGCTCTCTTCTTCGATCCACCCAATCAAGACTTGGGTCGACCATAAGTCGCTATGTTCTGGAGCAAACGCATTGCTCTCTGGCATGGCTGGACGCTAGTACGGGCGGCAGATCGTTAAAACGCAGGGGTCAAGGTGCCGATACTGGATTGGATGACGCGCGGAGAGGATGTGCGCGCGGCGACGGCGGTGCCTTATCGGTTGCTGGAAGCGATGCCCGCGCTGGACGGCGGCGATGCCGACACCGCCAACATGCTCATCCAAGGCGACAATCTCGACGCCCTCAAGGCGCTGTTGCCCTACTACAAGGGCGCGGTGAAGTGCATCTATATCGATCCGCCTTATAATACGCGGTCGGCGTTCGAGCATTACGACGACAATCTGGAACACAGCCAGTGGCTAGCGATGATGTATCCGCGCCTCGTGCTGTTACGCGAACTGCTGGCGGAAGACGGCAGCATCTGGGTGTCGATCGACGACAACGAGGGACATTACCTGAAAGTCGTGATGGATGAGGTGTTTGGGAGGCGCGGTTTTGTTGCCACCTGCATCTGGCAAAAGCGCTACTCGCGCGAAAACCGCGAAGCGATCGGCGATAGTCACGATTTCATCCTTGTGTACACCAAGAATCAAGCGAAATTTAAGGCCGATCGCAACTTCCTACCTTTGGGTGATCGGCAGCGTGCAGTCTATCGAAATCCAGATGACGATCCTCGGGGACCTTGGCAGTCTGTGTCTTTGCTTGCTCAAGGATTTAGACCGAATCAGATGTATGAAATCCACGCCCCGAACGGACGTGTGCACACACCTCCGCCGGGTAATTGCTGGAAGGTAATCAGGTCCGAATATAACCGACTCGTTGAGGACAATCGTCTGTATTTTGGCCGTGATGGAAACGGCGTCCCTCGTCGCAAGGAATTCCTGTCGAAGGCGCAAGGATTGGTTCCATGGACTTGGTGGCCGCATGAAGAAGTGGGCCACACTGGCGAAGCAAAGAACGAAGTCAATGCGATATTCGGCGCAGAGGTAAGCTTTGGTACCCCTAAACCCGAACGGCTGATGCAGCGCATCCTCCACATCGCCAGTAACCCCGGCGATCTCGTGCTCGACAGCTTCCTTGGCTCAGGCACGACCGCGGCGGTGGCGCATAAGATGGGGCGGCGCTGGATCGGGATCGAGATGGGCGATCATGCCGAAACGCACTGCAAACCCCGCCTCGACAAGGTGATCGCGGGCGAACAGGGCGGCGTGTCCGAGGCGGTCGACTGGACCGGCGGTGGCGGCTATCGCTATTATCGCCTCGGCGCGCCGGTGTTCGAGGCCGACGGACATATCGCCGACGGCATCCGCTTCGCGACGCTCGCCGCCCATGTCTGGTTCAGCGAGACGGGAACGCCCTTCACCGGCGCTGCCGATACCCCGGTGCTCGGGGTGCATGACGGTATGGCCTATGCGCTGCTCTACAACGGCATTCTCGGCGACCGGTCGGTCAGCGGCGGGAACGTGCTGACCGCCGCATTGCTCGCGCGACTTCGGGCGGAAAGCGGCTGGGACGGGCCGATGACCGTCTATGGCGAATGGGTTAAGCTGGGCGCGGCGCGGCTGGCCGAAGCCCAGATCGTCTTCAAGCAGACCCCCTATGACGTGAAGGCCCGCTGATGGAACTGAAGGACTATCAGCGCCGGGCGCTCGACGCGCTGCGCACCTTTCTCGACCAGGCGGCGATCCGCGACCATGCTGCGGCTTATACCGCCGCGTGCGCGATCGGCGAGCCCGGGGCGTACAGCGCGACCTATCGCCCGCTAGCCGGGCTGCCGGACGTGCCCTATTGTTGCCTCCGCCTGCCGACCGGCGGTGGCAAGACGTTGCTTGCCGCGCATGCCATCGGCATCGCCCGCGATACCTATCTGGCGCGTCGCTATCCGGTGGTGCTGTGGCTGGTCACGTCGAGCGCGATCGCCGACCAGACGCTGGGCGCGCTGAAGAAGATCGGCCATCCCTATCGCCAGGCGCTGGAGGCGCAGTTCGGCGGCGCAGTGCGCGTGTACAGCATTGACGAACGGCGGCAACTTCGACCCCAGGACATGGCCGATGCCGCGACGGTCATCGTCGCGACCGTCCAGTCCTTCCGCGTCAACAACGTCGCCGACCGCAACGTCTATCGCGATGATGAAGAGCTGGAACCGCACTTCGCCGCGCTACCAAACGGGGCGGATCTTGCCCGGCACGACGCCGGGCCGCGCCGGGGCAAGCCCATCGCCAGTTTCGCCAACCTGCTAAAGCTGCACCGGCCGCTGGTGATCGTGGACGAGGCGCACAACTTCACCTCCACCCTGTCTGGCGAGACGTTCGGCCGCTTGGCGCCCGCCGCCGTGGTGGAATTCACGGCAACGCCGGTCCGCTCCAACGTCATCGTCTCCGCCACCGCCGCCGAGCTGAAGGCGGCAGACATGATCAAGCTGCCAATCCATCTGTCGCAGCATGGCAGCTGGCAGGCGGCGATCGCCCACGCTGTCGACAATCGCGCGTGGCTGGAAGGCATTGCCGCCAAAGACGGCGGCGGCATCCGCCCGATCGCGCTCTATCAGGCACAGCCCGCGCGCGAGGGGGCAGAGGCGACGGTTGACGTCGTCAAACGCCATCTGATCGACGATTGCCGTATCCCCGAAGATCGGATTGCGGTCGCAACGGGCAGCCAGCGTGAACTCGATGGCATCAATCTGTTCGATCCGGCCTGCATCATCGAACATGTCATCACCGTCGATGCGCTGAAGGAAGGCTGGGACTGTTCCTTCGCCTATGTCTTCTGCTCGCTCGCCAGCATCCGCAGCGGTGGGGCGGTGGAGCAGTTGCTGGGGCGCGTGCTGCGCATGCCCTTTGCGACCCGACGATCTTCCGAAGAGCTGAACCGGGCCTATGCCCATGTTTCCGAACGCAACTTCTTCGACGCGGCGGAGGGGCTGAAGGACCGGCTGACCGAAATGGGCTTCGACGAGCGCACCGCGCTTGAGGCGATCGTCGAGCAGCCCGAGACGTTCGACTGGCGCGAGAACCAGCCGCTGTTCACCCGGCTCGAGCTACCGGTGCTGCATGTACAGGAACGCCCCGATCAAAGCGGATGGACGCCCGAAATGGTTTCGGCGACCCGCATCGCCGACGATGGCGCAGGCGGCGTCGCGATTACCTTCGACACCGCCGCGCCCGACACGGTGCTGCGCGAGGTCGCTGCGGCCGTAAGTGCACCCGGCGTGACACCGACGACGGCGATCGAGGCGTTCATCGCGCAACGCGCCGCAGCGTTGTCGCCCGCTGAACAGGGTGAGGTGCTGACATTGCCGCGCCTCGCGATTGAGCGCGACGGACAGTTGGAGATCGTCTTTCCCGAAACGCTTGTTGACGTCGGCGGCTGGGATCTGCGTCAGGTTGACACCAGCCTACCCGGCTTCGCGCTGACCGACCGGCCCGACACGTTTGAGATGGACGTGGACGGCGATCAGGTCGTCTATAGCCGCATCGACGCCGCTGCCGAACTGGCGCTGGACGATGCGACCGACTGGGACGTTGCGACGCTATCGCGCTGGCTCGATCGTACCACCCGCCAGCGCGATGTCGCGCAGCCGATCTTCCTCGAATATTGCCGCCGTGTAGTGGAGGGCGTCGCAACACGCATTCCGCTCCCCCAACTTGTGCGCGGCAAATTCGCCCTACGCCGCGCGATCGTGGCGCGGGTCAGCCAGCTCCGCCATGAAGCAGGCGCGCGGGGTGTTCAGCTTCTGCTCGGCGACATCGCGCCGGTGCTGGCTCTGGGTGACAACGGCTTCAGCTTTAGCAAAGCGGGATATGATCCGCGAACGCCGTATAAGCCGGGCTATAGGTTCAAAAAGCATCTGTTCGCACAAGTGGGCGACCTCAAGCACGGTGGGGAGGAATGGCAAGCCGCGGTGCAGATCGACGAACACCCTGCCGTCAAGCACTGGGTTCGGAACGTTGATCGCACCGCTTGGTCCTATGCGCTACCGACCTCGACCGACCTATTCTACCCCGATTTCGTTGCGGAACTGACGGATGGCCGCAAGCTCATCATTGAATACAAGGGTGCCGACCGAACCGATAATGCCGATAGCCGTGAGAAGAAAAATATCGGTGCCCGCCTACACGAGGTCAGCAATGGTGACGTAATCTTCCTTTGGGCGGAAATGGATCGCAATGGTAATGTTTCGCGACAAATCGACAAACTTATTTAGTGGAGACCTTCATCGTAAACACCTAAACGTTCGGCACCTGCGGTATTTTTATTGTCCTAATTTCCGACATTGATTGACACTGCCGGAGCTTGGGTTGGGCGGCCGACTTTGGGACAAAGCCGTCGTTCGCAAGACGCACGGCGAACGACGGCTTCCGGCAGAAGCTGTCATTCCCGGAGCTTCCGCGATGCTGTTCAGTTTCGCATGATCGCTCGCTGCTGGCCTAACGCTTTGCGTGTTCGCTTCAACTCATCCTGAAGCGGCGGCGCACCGGTCGTTTCAGCTTCGAACTTCTCCTACCACCGCCAGATGGATTGGCGCGCCCAGCGTCGCGAACAATCTAATCTCCGCCACCAACAGAACGCGATCACCGACCCTGAGTGTGCGGAGCGTCAACCCATGCAGTTCTTCCGAATCATGCGGTGTCTCGGCGCGCCCCCCGATGAACTCAAAAGCCTCAGGTCCGGCCTCGTGCAGGATGATATGGCGCAGAAAGGGAATGAAATGGTGCAGTCCGTAGCGAGATACGGCCAAAGCATGCCCGATCTTCGCGATCATCCTGACAAAGGCGAACACGTCCATCTGGTTCGTGGTGAAATTCGTGATGCCGTGCTTCGCCATCTTGTCATGGTCGAGGTTGATTGCCGTCGACCAAGGCGGCGGGTTTCCCGTCGAAACGTGACCGGGCGGCCTGAGCGCGCCCGGAAGATCGAAGCGCGGGATCATCCACATCACCGGATAGTCATCGATCGGCACCATGACCTTGTTACCCTCGATCCGGTTCACGTTGAACAGCGGCAATTCCTGAGGCCGCTTCTTCGTTCGGGACCGAAGCTGAAGATACTCCCTGACGGCCCGGAAACCGCCGCGCATGATCAGGGCCTCGTTACGGCCAGTGATTTGCTCGCAATCCCGGCAGCTCGCCTCAGGCAGAACATAGTTCCCATTGATCGAAAGTGGCACGATATGCTCATCATGGAGCTTTCCACCCTCCGCCGTGTAGGTCGACGCGCCGCAATAAACGCACAGTCCCGCTGGCGCGGATCGGACCTCGGGTCGCATCGGGAACGGGTCGAACGTAACCCAGGTCTCGGCGTCGCGATCCCAGCGCGCTAGTCCATCTGGCCCGAACCGATCAGCCAGGGGCATGGCTCTCGTGACCTCCTACCTGTCCTCTACCGTGCATGCCTCACCTTCCGCTCGTCACGTTTCATGCGCTCAGGCGTCGTCGGCCAGCATAATCGACGCGTCTAGCCTTACCGATCAAAATCTCCGACCCGCACAAAGCGCTCTCAAGCATCGAGACTTTATCTCTCCACTTGCCGTGATCACGCCGACCAGTCTGACGTCAGGCCTTCCCTGCAGGCGCGGCAGCAATGCCGCCTGCCGCGGCGAGCGGCCTGAAGGCGAACTGGGATTCACACTTATCGTGTGCGCAGACCGGTTTGTTCAGACCGAACGGCCGCTGATATTTTGTGCGGCCGCACACGCATTGGAATTGGCTGCGGAATGCCTTGAATTCGTCCCAGCGCGTCTTCTCGTCGCCGATCGAGCCGTCGCCATAGGGAGCGTCCTGAAAATGGCTGCCGAAATTCTCGATATCGCCCTTCACCAAGCTGGCGATGAAGCGATTGTTGACACCGGGTACGTTGGCCGGCGTCAATTTGATGTCGCTAAGGAAGCCGCCGATCGCAGAGGCCAATTCGGATCGCTCGTAGGAATAGGCCTTCTCGAGCTGACGGATGCGGACGTTGACGCCGAAACCTCGAGCGATGCCGAGCAGCCATTCCTCCTCGGCCTGACGCATCTCGTTGGCAGCGGATTCGCCCTTGTCCCAGCGATCGGCGATCATCTCGTCTGTCACCTTATGGTCGGCGAAACGCGGGCCGTATGCCGGGTCTAGCCCGATGATGCGCGTGAACTGCCAGTCCTTGGCGGCGAGCTGATCCTTCAAGTGATTGAAGAACCGCTCGTCATGGGTGACGAGGATGATCTGGCAGTCGGTGAACATCTTGGCGAGCAGCGCGCCAATCGCGCGGCGATGGTCGGCGTCATAGGAGGTGACGACATCGTCGAGCGCGATCACCGGGGCGGCGCTGTTGAACTTTTTGATCGCCGCGAGGCGCAGCGCCAGTGCCACCGAGTGAATTTGGGAGTCGCTTAGATAGCCGCCGGGCGCGACGCCCTGACGATTGTCGGCGAAGTCGATGACCAGCTGCATGCGCTGCTGATTGGTCTCGTCCTCCCTGGGCAGCTCGAGCCGGATCGGCCTAGCCTTGTCGCCCTGGATTTCCTTGTAGATGTCGTTCATCGGCGCCTGGAGGGCGTCGAGCAGCGACTGAATCTTCTCGCGAATCTTGGCCGAGACGAGCGTGGCCTGGGTGCCGAGAGCCTCGTGCAGCGCGGTGAGTTCCTCGGTTGTCCGTGTCGCCAGCGCCACATCCGTCTGGAGCTTCACCAGTCGGTCGATGCTCGCATTTGCTTTCACCCAGGTATGTTCGCCCTGCTTGTCCTCGATGTCGGCGATGTTCTGGTCGAGACCGACGAGGCGCGCCTCCAGCTCGGCGGTGATCGCGGCTGAGGCTGGAGCGGCGGCGGCCGGCCACGCGGCAACCCCGGCCTGATACTCGATGAGTGCTGACCTGAAGCCGTCGGGATCATCTTCGGATAGATGATCGATCATCGCGGGAATCAGCGCGATCAGCTGGTTATGCGCCTTGGCGGTGGCTTTGCCGGCGTCGTCCAGCGCGGTTTTGGCGTCGTTGTAGCTTTGCAGATCGTCGAGGTGGGTCTTCAGAAGATCGCGGATCGCGGGGGCGCTTCCGGCAGCGGTATCGCCGATCGCCGTCGCGCAGACCGGACATTTTTCCGGAGCCGCAGCATCGTCGGCAAACAGTTCCTCGGCTTCCTTCCATACCGAGCGAAATACCGTGCCCGCCGCTTTGTCGCGCTCGTCGGCTTCGATGGCCGTGGCATCGGCCAGCACCGTCAGCGCTTCGTCGAAGGCGGCAATGGCGCCCGAATATTCGGGGTCGCCGCCATCCTCGGACACAATCTTCTGCCACAGCGCCATAATCGAATTGCGGACCTGTCGCAGACCGGCGAGGCCGATGCTTTTCTCCTCGGCCGCGACGCGTTTGCCGATCTCGACATAGCCGGCGTCCGCAGCATCGAGCGCCGCCATCGTCAACGCAGGATCGAGCGGCGCAATGACGTTTGTGTTGACGAAGTCGAGCACGGCCGCGTCGTCCCAAGCCTGGACGGCTTGGGCGGTTTCGGTGCGTAGCTGCCCGGCGAGACGAACCTGTTCAGTTGTGCTCTCGGCAGCGGCTTTGACCTCGCGGCGCAGCAGCCGAAGATTCTTCTGGACTTCGACCAGCGGCGAGAGCTGCAGCCAGCTCACCACGTCGCTGTAGCGGGTCTCCGCCTTATGCTCTTCGACGAAAGTCCGCAGCGTATAACCGCGGATGATCGGGGCGACGACGAACCCGGCTTTCATTGCGATGGCTGCTGCATGGATCGGGCGTGAATTGCCCACCGCCGTGCGGCTTCCCGAAGTGGTGGCCTTGCCGGTGATGGTCGTGAACTTGACCACCGGCGCGATCCCTGCCGCCTGCGCGCCATTATGGACCAACGCGGACGGGCCGGCCTGGTTATTGAGCGCACGCTGCCCTAGCCGATCGAGCGTGCCATGTTCGGAGAAAAGGAATTCAAGCGCGTCGATGACACTCGACTTGCCGAGACCATTCGGCGCGAAGATCGCGAGGCTCGGCTTCTTGCTTAAGTCGAAGGTCTTGGGTTGAAGATAGGCGCGAAAGCCTTCGAGCGTCAGCGAGTGGAACAGCGTCGGATCAGCCATCGGCCTGCTCCTCGGCCGGGGTTGCGCGCGCGGCGGCCAGCGTCAGGATCGCCGCCTTGGCATTGGCGATGACATTGTCGTGCGGCGTGACGGTCAGCAGATGATCGGACAGGATCGCGGCCAGATCGGCATCGACATCTTCCGACGCCTTGAGCGCAGCCGCGACGCCGACCAGAAACGTTTCGGGCGTTTCCACTACATCGGCTACCGGAGCCGCAAGGGCCGCCGTTATGTCGAGCGCCACTGCATCCTCGGGTGCTGCGTCCTCGTTCACCAACCCCCTCCTCCAACCTGTCCACGAATCGGTTGCGCCAACCCAGTGCGGCGCGTTCTCGTTGATCGCGAGATTAGCCAAGTAGAGCCGAAGCGGAAACGATGGATCACGACATCAAGCCGGATTGGATGGAATATCAGCACGCTAAAGCGACAACGCGCGGCAAGCATGCACATGCCTAGACCGGCGGGATGCCGGCGTGGCGTAGCACGCGACTGAGATCATCAATCCAGCGCTGACGCAGGTCATCGAGCTACCGCGCCAGAGCGGGTACGCTAGGACCAAAGGGGTCGGGATGATCCTCGAACGGCCATAGCGTCGGAAAACCATCGCGAAGCTCGATGGCCGCAGCAGCCGTCTGCCCGAGCAGAAAGCGGGGTTTCGGACCATAACCGGCGGACACGCCGTAGCGACACGCGACGTTGAGCCAGGCAGCGGCGCAGCGTGCCAAATAGGTCGCGGCAATCAGGAAGCCGTGCCGCTCGACCGGATCCTTATGTCTCGCCAGCGCTCGTGCCCTTTTCGCAGGTGGCGCGCCCATAAAGTCGCGTAGCTCCGCGCCCTGATTCTCGAGGATGGCGTGGATCCCGGCGGCGCCGAGCACGACGCCCGAACGCCACAGCGCGTCCGCGCCTTCGGCACGGAGCCGTTCGACATACCAGACTATCTCGCGCCACGCGGCGTCCTGGTATCGATCAAGATCCATGGCTGCGCATCAGCTCGACTCGACAGCTCGGCCACGCGCGGCCGCCGTATCGTCGGCCGCGAGCTGCTTGATCGTCGATATCGCGCGCAGGAGATAGTCGGCTGCAAGGATCGCGTTGATGCTGCTTTGCGGGGAGGAATAGGAAACGATCCCATGCAGTGAGGCATGCCGATTGGGCACAGGATCCGCGGATGCGATCCCGACCGCCGCTTCATCCTTCATATGCATGTAGAGATGCTTGGTGAGCTTCTTATAGAAGCGCAGGCCGGCGACACCGGTCGATGACATTTCGGCGGGGGTCAGACCGCCGATCGCTTCCATCAGGCGCTGCTGGCTCGCCATTTTGTCGAGCGCGCCGCCATAAATTTCCTTACGCGACACCCGCTCGATCTCGGGAAACAGCAGGCGCGGCGCGCAACGATACAAGCCCGCGCCATGGGCTGCGACCGCTTCGGCAAAGGTCGCCTTTGCCTCGTCATCCAATGCGCTGACGTCGATGTCGGCGCACAGCGCACGCGCGATATTGGACCAGTGGATCGTATAATGTTGGTGGATCGCGGCATTGACCGCAGCGGGATCTTCCGGGTCGTCGGCGACGAGATCGAGCGGCGAATTGGCGTGTGGCAACCAGCCGAGCGCTTCGAGGCGGCCGCATTGCGCATCAATGACCTGAAGACGGCGCAAAGGCTCGCTCAGCCCGGCGAAGGGCTTCATGATCTCGGCGTAACGGTGGCGAAACTCTTCACCGATCTTCGTCAAGGGCGCGATCGCCGTCTGCCAGCGCTGGATGGCTTCGGACAGCTCGGCGGCGGGCACGGCGAGGACCGGCAGTTCAATGCGCGGGATTTGCGGCAGGTCCAGCGTGAGCGAGGGGAATGCCCCCTTGATCGACTCACCATGATCCCACGCGCGGTTCAAGGCGTCGAAGATCGCAGGCGAGCCACTGGTCCCTCCGTGATCGTTTTGATTGTCGACCGAATCGTTTGCCACTGCACTTGTCCCTTACCTCGACTCGATCACGTATGGGCATTTTGCCCGGCCCCGAAAAGCGAACCGGCTGACGTGTCGTGACGTCTGCGGAAATTACCCAGCCTCAGCGATGATCGCCTGCGCGCGCATTCCAAGCTGGTTGTAGTTTATGATGCTCGAATCGTCGGTGATCACCGCGAAGCGGCTGACAACATGATGTCGAATTTTGTCTCGCGCGAGCGTTTCGGTCAGCAGCCCCTCGCGACGGCGCTCTTTCCCGAGCGCACGTTTGTAGTAGCGCACCAGCCGCCGGTTATAGCGCGCGTAGAGCACGGGATCGCGCTCGACCCTGGCGAGATCGATCCAGTTGTTCTTGCACTGGAAGTTGTGAATCACCTGCCCGAGTGTGGTGACGACGTCGAATTCCTTGCGGTTAATCCGCTTGATGTCGGTGACCGTGAACCCGGCTTTGGCGAGGTCGCGCTTGACCATATCCTCGAAGATGAAGCCGGCATTGGAGAGGAAACGTCGCCGGCTGCCAAGGTGGAGGTTTTTAAACATGTTGGCGAAGCGCGAAAGCAGCACGACGTTGCTGATCAGTCGGTCCCCAAGCGCGAGAAATGGTGCATAATCGTTCGAACAATCGGCATAGCTGCCCGACGGACTGATCAGCAGCGCCTCCAGCTCGGGCGCCGGGATCACATCCTGGCAGACGATCGCCGCGTCGAACAAAGTCCGCGGTAGCTCGACATAATAATCGTCGCGGCAGTGACGGGAGCACAGGATCAACAGCCGCTTGATCGCGCTATAAGCGGCGTCGTCCACCCCGAACTGCGTGAAGACCGCTTCAAGCAGCCGGACATTGTTACGCAGCTCCGCGGCCGAGAAGACCAGACGCGGATCCTGCGGTTCGCGCCGCGGCGCGCCGATCTGCTCGCCGCGATGGTCGATCATATCCATGATCGAGACCCGCTCGGGCTCGAGGAACATCGGCCCAAGCGGGTTGAAGGCCTGGCTCGCCATTGCCCCGACCCCATCCAGTTCGAGCGCGAAATCGGGCAGGCATAGCAGCTGGATTTTCTTCCAGCTCCATCCGGTCACGCCATCGCAGCAGTATTCGAGGAGCGGCAGCATCACACGCCAGGCCAGCTCGGGCGCGAGCGCCTGTGTGCCAGTGCAGGCCTTGGGTATAGCGTAGAGCAGCGAAACCATATGGCGCCGCCGCGACTGGAGAAAATCGATCCCCGCCGCGACGGTGTCGAGCACGAAGCCGCCCGCCAGCGAACGACCGGATTCGCGCAGGCCGACCGAGGCGATGGTCAGCTGGATCATGGAAAGCATGAAGCGGCGGGCTACGGCTTCGCCGAGCAAAGGCTTGAGCAGATCGCGCGCGGCAATCGCGGGACTGGGGTCAGCCGCCAGCGCGTCGCCCAGTGGTAGCGACAGCAGCTGGTGTTCCACGGCACCCGGGACCGCGAACTGCGGTATGTTGATGAACTCCTCGGCCGAACGGATAGCGGCATGCCAGGTCGCGATTGCGCCCGTCGCTTCGAACGGCGCGAGGTGCGCGATAACCGCGTCGCCGTGGTGCATGATCTCGCGCTCGACGATCGCCATTGCTGCGTCACCACGCAGTGTTTCGCGACTGTTCATCGCTCGCCCATCCCGGTCGAGCGATTGGCCGGTGGAACATGTCTCGAACCGGGCGCCGCGGCCCGCCTGTCAGGCACCGGTCTCGACCCACGGTTCGATATTCAATTCAAACGCGCGCGTTGACGGGCGGGTCACGAAGATCTCGACTTCGGGATTGAGTCTCCGGGCGAGGTCGGCCAGCTCGGCCTGCCTCGCTGCGTCCATCCGACAGCCTAGGATCAGCCCGGTGAGCTCTTCGGCCCCAAAAGGAAGATCCTCATGCGCCGCATCGCGATCGCGCCCGAAGCCGAACTGGATGCGCCATTCGCGCTCATAGGCCCAGTCGAGCGCCTTGGTATAGATTTGGGCGTCCGTAAGCGCCTTGGGGTCCTGCAAACGACCGGTGATCATGCGAGCCAGTGTCGCGCTGTCCCCGAAGCGTGGCATGGCTCGGGCGTAGCGGACCGGTTTCGCCATCCCAAAAGCATTATTGTCGCCTTCGCGGGTGAACCGCAGAACGGCGCCCTGATGCTGCTGACCATAGTGCGCCCACATCAACATATTGCCCGGCGTTTCGGTCAGGCAGAGCAATTTGGTGCGCTGAAGATGAAATTGAAGTTCGGCGTTCATTTCGACGATCGAGGCGGTGGCGGCAATCGACTCATCGATGATCGGCGCGACCATCTCTGCGAACGCCGCACGAGTGAGATTGGGTTGCGCCGCCTTGGTGACCCGCTTCCACTCCTCGAGCAACGCCTGCGGCGCCGGCACTGAATCGTTGCGCCAATCGGCCCACAGGAGATCGATCGCCGCGTCGCGCACGCTGTCGTAATGAAAATCGAGATGGAGGTCGAAGCTCAAATCATAGGGATCGTTGAGCAACGGCGGCGTGGTCCAGCGCAGCCGGCCCGATCCGAGCACGATGCGCGCGGTCTCGAAGGACGTGTATTTGTAGAGGTGAGGATCGGCGTCCCGTTGGACCCGAGCTGGTTGCCGCCCCTGCAATATGGTCCGCAAGACCTGCCCGGAGCGGAGCGCGGTGTGCGCTACTTCGTCGGCAACCGGCTCGATGGCTTCAAGGGCAACGAAGCTGGTCGCAAGCGAAGATTTGGCTGGCCGCCAAGGAACCGGCGGCCCCGAACGAATCCAGTGCGGTAAGTCATCCGCGAAGACCGCCGTGTCGAGATAGAGCGCTGGCCCAGGAAGTCCGGCAGCGGTGCCTGCCGTTTCGGCCTCATAGGCGCGGGTGAACGCAAAATTAGCCTGGAGCTGCGGAATGATATCGAAAACCCGCCGGACCTTGCGCGCGTCGGCGAGCGCCTTTTTGCGGTCGATCGTCCCGGCAACGAGCTGCTCGATGATCCCGGTCACGGCTTCGTCCTGTGCGAGAATGCCGCGATTGCTGCCCTTGGCGCGCAACCCAACCGCGATCACACCGCGCAGCCCTGGTCCGCCATTGGCCAGATCGATTTCGGTCGCTGCTTGGTAGAGCGCCCAGCAACGGGCGATGAAGCGCCAGGCCTTGTCGCTGCGGCTCGGTTCGATGTTGCTGTAGGCCACAGCGCCATCGTTCATCACCAGAGTCGGGAATCCGCCGCTGCTATGTTCAGAGACGACCGCTTGGAACTCGCGCAGGCGGCGCAGCGGCGCCCTTGCATCCGGATGAGTCGGATCGAACCCGGCTTTGTCGATCTCGCCGCCGTAGCCGAGCAGGTCGAGCCAACAGGCGATCGCGACATAGGGCGGCGTCGGTGTGGTGGCCGTTGCACGCCCCGATTTCCTGCGCCCGGTTCCCATTGGTCAACCCCTGCCCAGAATATCGAGCGTTGCCTGATCCGACCCGCCAAACCAGCGCGTCAGCGCTGCCCCAAGCAACGGCCCGCCACCCGCCTTTACGAACAGGGTCAGCGACGATCGCAGCTTCACCGCATCGATGCTGCCGAACACAGCTTCGGCGATGGTGCCGGTCAGATTCTGGAGTGCGGCAACACAGGCCTGCAGTCTTGCTCCGAGCATTGGATGCGCGAGATAAGCGCGCGCTTCGTCCAATGAACCGATCGCATAACGCTGTGCCATCGCCGATGAACCTAGCCCGGCGACCTGCGGAAAGATGAACCACATCCAATGGCTGCGTTTGGCGTCGCGGCGGATTTCGGTGAGTGCCATGTCGTAGCTTGTTGCCTGTACATCGATGAATCGCTGCAGTTCAAAAGGATCGTCCTGCTTCATAATTCTGTTCATCGCCTGCGTGTCCCACTGCTGCCAGCAAATATTTATCGTCCCGCTAAAGCCTCAGATTCCCGAGCGAGAGCAGCGCCTGCCGCCGCGAACAGAAACAGTTGCCCACAAGCACCCGGCTTGACTCGCAAACCGACACAATGGAACAAAGGGGGAAATAAACAATCAAACCTGGGTCTTGAATTGTGCCATGGCCTCCCATGCCGTCCTTACCGATCTGCGCGCGCGCATGATCGATAGCCCCGCGCGGTGCTTTCAGTTCAACACCAACTAGTCCTTGGCAAAGGTATCTCAGGCTCGGCATTCGGCCGCCACTATCTTGGAGAACGGTAGCTCTCAGGATTCGGGGGGACTGTCGGAATGACCGCTGTTTGGGCGCTAAGCCGACCGGCCGGTTTGTGCTACCCGAATGGCGGGTTGCAGCGAAAGCCGACGTTCGCGTCACGGACGCTGAATGTCTTGAGCTGGTCGGCACCTGCCGCAGGTGAATTATCGCCTTATACTTCCCGTCGATCAGGCTCGTTATCGTTTCGATAGCGCACCCGGGACACAGTAGAGGCCGCGGCGACGGCCTTTCACAATCCGGACGGTATCCTATTCGATATTATGGGCGTTTGTCGTACCCGCAACACATGCTGGCACCGCCCATATCTCGCGTGCGTCAGCGGAAGGAGCAAGACCCATGCGCGCCATAGCCTATCGCCAGCCCGGCCCGATCAATCGAGCCGAGGCCCTTATCGACGTCGAACTGCCACGACCCGTTCCGGCCGGACGCGACATCCTGGTCGCGGTCCGTGCTATCTCGGTGAACCCGGTCGATGCGAAGGTTCGCGCCGGCGCCGCGCCGTTCGACCGGCGTGACGAGCGCATTCTCGGCTGGGATGCGGCGGGCGTCGTCGAGGCGGTCGGGCCGGAAGCCACCCACTTCAAGGCGGGCGACGAAGTCTTCTATGCGGGCGACCTGATGCGCGACGGCAGCAATGCGGAATATCAACTGGTCGACGAGCGGATCGTCGGCCATCGGCCACGCAGCATCGGCTTCGCGGAGGCGGCAGCGCTGCCGCTGACGGCGATCACGGCCTGGGAAACACTGTTCGACCGGTTGAAGGTCGATGATCAGCCGGCCAGCGGCGCCCGCGCCATCCTGATCATCGGCGGCGCGGGCGGCGTCGGTTCCGCTGCAATACAGATCGCGCGCGCCCGGACCGACCTGACCGTGATCGCCACCGCCTCGCGCGCCGAGACGCAGAACTGGGTGCGCGACCTCGGCGCACATCATGTCATCGATCATTCCCGGCCAATGGCACCGCAGACCGCCGCACTGGAGACTGGTGCGCCCGCCTTCGTCTTCTCGACCACCCACACCGATCGCCATCTGACCGACATCGCCGAACTGATCGCGCCGCAGGGGCGCTTCGCGCTGATAGACGATCCCGCCAGCCTCGACATCGTCGCCTTCAAGCGCAAGGCGGTGTCGGTTCATTGGGAATTGATGTTCACCCGGTCGCTCTTCGACACACCGGACGTCGGCGAGCAGGGTCGACTGTTGGACGCGGTGGCCGAATTGGTGGACGAAGGGCGCATTCGCACCACGGCGACCGACACGATCTCGCCGATCAATGCCGCCAACCTGATCGAGGCTCACCGCCGGATCGAGAGCGCCACTACGCGGGGCAAGATCGTCCTGGAAGGCTGGTACAGCCAGCAAGCGTAATCTCGATACGGATTCCGACGAGATACGCGCGCGGGCGGGTCAGGCGAATGCCAACTCGCCCGCGACGATCGCCATGGCATGGTCGACGAAGCACGCCTTCTCGCCGACCGGCGCGACGTAATGAAGTGCCGCGCGCGCCAGTTCGGGGGCCCCTCCCCGCGCCATCATCCATGCGGCAAGATAGGGCGCCGCCAGACAACCGCCTGCCGTCGCGACATTGCCATGAGCGGCGAACGGTGCGTCGATGACGGTGACACCGGCCTCCACCACCCATGGCTTGGTGGTGAGGTCGGTGCAGGCGGGCAGATCGCCGATTAGGCCGAGCTTGGCCAACAACAGCGTCCCCGAACATTGCGCCGCGATCAACTGCCGCGTTGAATCGAGGCGAAGCCGAGCCAGCATCGCCCGATCGGCGGCGATCTCCCGCGTGCGGACGCCGCTGCCGACCAGTACCGCATCCGCTTCCTCAAGGAATTCGAGCGGCTTTTGGCGATGAACCGTGACGCCGTTCAACGAGGTCACCGTTTCGGTCGGCGCGGTGATGTGCGCGGCCCAGCCATGCGGGCGCAGCCGGTTGATGATCGCGGCGGCGACGAACGAATCCAGTTCGTTGAAGCCGTCGAAGGTCAGGACCGCGACTTGCATCACCCTTGCGTCCGTCCGGAGAATAAAGTCCGCGTCGCACCCGCGACCCAAACCTGGCCGATCTCATCCTGCGAGACATGGATACGCCCGCTCCGCCCGAGGCGCGTGCCCTGTGCGGCGACATAGCTGCCGCTTGCCCGACCGCTGGCGAACAGCCACTGGCCGACGGAGGCGTTGAGGCTGCCGGTCACCGGGTCCTCGATCAGCCCGCCGTGCGCGTCGGTGAAGAGCGCGCGCAGTTCGAACGCGACCTCGCTCCCCGGGGCGTGCGGGCCGACAATGCCAATATCGATATGCTCGGGGTGGTGCCGCGCCGGCTCGACCGCCAGCACCGCCTCCGCCGACTCCAGCATGACCGCGATCCAGCCGGGGCCATTGTCCGCCCAGGCGGCATCGACGATTGCCGCGCGGTCGATCCGCAGCAACTCGGCGACCTGAGCGATCTCAGCCTCGGTCGGCGTGCCGCCGCGCAGCAGCGGTGGGGCGGCAAAGGCAAGCTGATCGCCATCGCGTCGGATCGTCACCAGTCCCACGCCGCATTCCTGCACGATCACGCCGTCCTGCTTCGGCTGCCCGCCCGCTTCGAACCAGGCATGGGCGCTCCCCAAGGTCGGGTGTCCAGCAAAGGGCAGTTCGTGCGCCATGGTAAAGATGCGGACGCGATAGTCGGCAGACGGATCGGTCGGCGGCAGCAGGAAGGTCGTCTCCGAAAAGTTCAGCCAGCTCGCGATCGCCTGCATCTCGTCCGTCGTCAGGTCATCGGCATCGGCGATGACGGCCAGCGGGTTGCCGGTCAGCGGATCGGTGCAGAATACGTCGACGAGGCGAAAGGGGCGGGTCACGGGCATCTCCTGTTGATGATGGCTGGTCCTATCGCGGAGCGACTGGCGCTGACAGATACACATCGGTACGATCATGCCGAACTGTATTGGTGAGAATGGCAGTACGATGGCGAGCGCCCCCGATGAAACCCGCACCGGAATGGTGGTCCGCGCGATCCGCGACCGGATCAACGCCCGCACGCTGACGCCGGGCGCAAGGCTGCCGTCGATCCGCGCCATGGCCGAGACGAGCGGCGTCGCGCGCTCGACCGTGGTCGAGGCCTATGATCGCCTCGCGGCCGAGGGTGTGATCCGGTCGCGACCGGGATCAGGGTTCTATGTCGCGGCGCCCTTGGCGCCACTGGCGCTGGATCGGCTGGCCAGCACGAAGGAGCGCGAGGTCGATCCGCTCTGGATGCTGCGCCAGTCGCTGGGCGAGCGGCGACACGAACTGATGCCCGGATGCGGCTGGCTACCCGATGACTGGCTGGCGGGCGATGCCCTCCGCAAAGCGATGCGCGGGGCGGCGCGATCCGACGAGAACGGCACGCTGGCGGGCTATGCTTCCCCCTTGGGTTCGCCCCAGTTCAGGGCGTTGCTGGCGAGGCGGATGGCGGATCAGGGGATTGAAGCCGGCTCCGACCAGATCCTGCTGACCGACAGCGGTACCCATGCGCTCGATCTGGTGTGCCGCTTCCTGCTTCAGCCGGGCGATACCGTGCTGGTCGACGACCCGTGCTATTTCAACTTTCTGGCTCTTCTGCGGGCGCACCGCGCCAAGGTGGTCGGCGTGCCGATGACACCCACCGGTCCGGACGTCGCCGTCTTCGCCGAGGCCGCCGCGACGCATCGGCCGCGCTTCTACCTGACCAACTCAGGCGTCCATAACCCGACTGGTGCAACGCTCGCCGCCGCCACTGCGCACCGGTTGCTCAAGATCGCCGAGGCGCATGACATGGTCGTCGTCGAGGACGATATTTTCGCCGACTTCGAACATGCACCGTCCCCGCGCCTTGCTGCCTTCGACGGGCTCGACCGGACGATCCGTATCGGCAGCTTCTCGAAATCCCTGTCGGCAGCGGTGCGGTGCGGCCACATCGCCGCGCGTCCCGATTGGATCGAGGCGCTCACCGACTTGCGGATTGCGACGTCGATGGCGGGCAGCCCGCTTGCCGCCAACCTGCTTAATACGGTGCTGACCGACGGCAGTTATCGCCGACATGTCGAAGGCGTCCGCGCCAGGCTGTCCCGCGCCACTGACAATGTCATCAAGCGCCTGCGTGCGGCGGGATGCGAACCATGGATCCAGCCGCAGGCCGGCATCTTCCTGTGGGCACGGTTGCCGGATGGCGTGGATGCCGTCGATCTCGCTCGCCGCGCCATCGGCGAAGGGATTGTTCTGGCACCCGGGCCGGTATTCAGTACCAGTGGAGGGTGGCGCAACCACATGCGCTTCAACGTCGCGATGAGCGACGATGATCGGCTGTCCGCCTTCTTGCAAAGGGCATGGACATGACCCAATGCCCTTTGCCCAAAGGCGTCTGGCCAGCCTTATGGCAGAGCGAACGACAGATATGACGTGCGACCTGACGCCACGGCGAGTAGCGTCAGGTCTCTGTCGTCAGGCGGCCAGCGGGCGCATTCTGATCGAGGCACGATCGGCGAAGGCCGCACCGCGAGCGACCAGCTTAGCGAGCCGTGCCTCGGCGCGGGCGATGCCCTCGTCACGGTCGGCCGGCTGGTGGGCCAACTGGATCAGCTCGCCCGGCGCCAAACGATATGCTTTGCGAATGCCGGGTTGCGGCAGGATGATCGCACGCGATCCGCCCCGGCTCAGATACAGGCGGCAATCGGCCTGCAGGTGACAGATGCCGTCACGTACCGCGCACAGCGTGATGCCGGTCAGCTGATACCCGGCCTCGCCATCGGCAAAATCCAGATAGACCAGGTCGTTGCCGCTGCCGTGCGCGATGGCACTCATACGGAGCCGCCCTTCGGCTCCGCCCATTTCGCCGGCGAGGATCGCCGCGCCGGGCTTCATCGTGCGGTTGCCGACCAGCAGCTGGGCGACTGCCTCGGTGTGGCGGCGAATGATCGCGGTCTTGTCGGTCATCATTATCGTCTTCTCCATTTTCATCCCCGGATCGGGGACCAACCTCCTTCCTTCGTCTCTTGCCCCCGGCAGGTGGGCGGGACCGCTGCGGATCCCGCCCGTAATGCTCAACCGTCCCGGTAGCGCGGCACCCAGACGTCGTAGAAAGCCTCCCATTCCTGCTGGAATCGCGTCTGCGCGGTTCTGGCGACAAGATCGGGGTGCACCTCGCCCCAGCCCGAGGAGCGATGGACGCGCGCCATGCAGACGACATGGGCGTGAGGCCGGCGAGCGGACAGTTCGTCACCTGGCATATGCACGACGGTCATGCTGGTCAGTCGGCGTTGCAGCGCGAGCTTTTCCAGTGTGTACATCCCGACCAGCGACAAAATATCGGCAGGTTGCCAGCTGTGCGGAAATCGCATGGTCAGCACGACAGCCAGCAACTTCTGATGCGCTTTCGCTCTGGCGTCATACCCGTGGAAGATTTCTTCCAGCGCGCCAGCCGGGACCGCGACACCGGGCGCGGTGACGATGCGGTGCATCGTGCAGGTGATCGGCCAAAGGCCATCTGCCAGCCAATCCGTATCAGCCGGCTTGCTAGGTTGCAGCTTGGCGCGGGCCAGATCGGCGACGCTGTTCTGCTTTCCCTTCGCACTCTTGCGCAGCAGGGCGTAGCCGAAATCGGGCGTCGGCCCGAGCGGATCGTCGTACACCATGTCGTCGGCGTCCGACGGGCTGATCCAAGGCAGCGGCTTGCTCATCAGCGATCCCCCCAGACGGCGGCAAGAAAAGCATCGGCCCTCGCCAGCCCCGGCGCGAGATCACAACCTCCAGCCGTTGCGGACAGCCGGGCCGGCCTCATCGGGCGCAAACGACCAAGGGAAAGGCGGAAAATCGCGTCGCTCTCGTCCGGTTCTGCAGGATCGGGCACCAGCCACGCCTCGGAGGTACGCGAAAGCCAGAGCCGGCGGGCATGATGCCAGACGGTACCATGGCGCTGCCACTCGCCGACCGCACAATAAACGGTTCGATGTCCGGCGCTCGACGCTTTCACCACCAGCGCATCGCACCGGGCAATGCGGGTGCCGCGCTCGACGGTGTCGAGATCCCCGCGTGACGGCTCGATCGACGGCACCAGCAGCAGTTCGGCGGCGGCGATGTGAAGAAAATTTCGGAAAGGGATGGGCAGGATCGGCACCGACCGATCGATCCGCCAACCGGCGCGCTCGGCGATGGCCAGCGCTCCGGACAGGGCGCGCGCCTGTGCGAGCTCGCGCTCTCGATTTACGATGTACATGGAAGACCTTGATTTTGCGCGGGAACGGCGGGCTGCTCGCCGGCCCCGCACCATCATTTCGCCTCTACGGCACAGCCGCAGGCCCCTTCCAAACCATCATCCCGGCCGGCCCGGCCGGTATAACCTTCGCCTTCGCGATGAAGGCGACGCGCCTGGAGGGCGTAGCAGATTGGCGAGCGTTCCCGCTTCACCGCAGCAGGTGATAGACCGGCGTGATCAGCGTTCGTGCGATCCCTTGCCCCTGATATCCGGAACCGTTGGTTCCGTTTTGCCTTTTGACTTCGCATCGTCAGTATGTGGCCCAAGCGTTGTGGCCAACCGACCAAGCTGACCGGATACGCCACGGGGGGATTGCGGCTTTTCCTGATTTGGCGGCGATGCGTTCGGTATCTGCCGTTCAACGCCTTCAATCAGGTCGCGCCGACGGACCACACCCACAGGCGACGCAGGCGCAGCTCGCTCGCTGGCCCTCAAGGCCGCGACTTTCCCAAGGCGTCCGGTATCATGCAAAGCAGGTACGGCCCGCAGCCCGATAGGCGGTTCCAGCGGCATCGTCACGACATGAGGTATCGGTAGGATAGGCTTGCGCGGGCCTCCATGCCGCGGCGGCATAATGGATGGCAGATCGGATTGCCGCTGTTGTTGTTCAGCGTACCTTTCGGCCAGGCGCGCTTGCAATTCCGCGTGATAATCGGGATGCGTCAGCACCCTTTGATCCTCCGCGCTCAGTCCCGTCATGTCGACTTGGTATCGATCGCCAACGGCCGTGACGGCCGCGTTTTTCCGGCACAAAATCTCCCATGCCCGTTCGCGAAGCAGGGCTTGTTGATGGCGGGCTGCTTTTCTGCGAGCTTCCCGGTTCGCTTCTGCAATGGTCGGCTGAACGACAGCGGCTTCAATCTCTTTTCGATCTGGCTGATGCGTCACCGATGCCGATGAGGACGGTTCAGCCACTTCCCTTACAGGCGTGGTTTGCTGATCGCCCGTTTTCTTAGCCCCGTCAGTCTCCGAGACTATGGGTTCGATGCTGAAAGGAGCCAGCATCATGCGCGGATACTCGACCATCCCGGACGTCTCGTTCGACGTGCCAGCCAACATTGCCGTCTTTCGCCGGGCGCGCTCGACGAGCAGAATGCGTTGGATCGGACGTTCCGCCGAAAATAGGCGCATTAGCGTGTCGATGGCGACCGGAACGCCTTGCCCGAGCCGCACCGAGTCATCCTCGATCACCAACAAGGTGGGGTCCGCCGCATGTTTGGCAAGCCAGGCGTGCAGCCGCTCGCGTTTGCGGTCGTCGTAGCGCGACGGCATCGGTGTGGCGGGTTCCTTCACCCGGTCACGCGGATGGTATGTCATGGCCGGTTTACGGGTCAGATCCTGTGACGCCTGCTGCGTCGCGGCCTGCACGACATGCCACTCGGCCGCCACGCAGGCCTCCGCCTTCGCCAGCGCACGGCGTTCGGCGTCACGCTCCGCCAGAGAAGGGCTGTGCCGCTCGACCCAGGCGAGGTGCTCCAGCGCTGCGGCGCGCAGATGGTCGTCGCCGGCTTTCTTCTTCACTGGCCGGCCGGGTTGGGGCGTCAGGGTACGGATCACCGCATCGGCGCGGGATCGTGCCATCGCGACGACGACATCGGCCAGTTCCGCCTGCAACCGCCGCCGGATCAACCGGCGTTCAAGCCTCTCGCAGCGATCAAGGGCCGCCAACGCATCGCGATCATGTGCCAAGGCCGAACGGGAAAACGCGACTTCCTTCTCCAGCGCTGCTTCGGCGGCGATCGCCCGCGCTTCGCAGGCAGCAGCCTCGTCGGTGACGATCTTGCGGGCATTGCGCGATCCGACCTCGGTCACGATACCCCGGAGTTCGAGGCCGGTCGCGCGATTGCCCATATGCTCGAGCGGGGTCATGGCGATGCCGTAATCGGCATAGGTGCCGTGCAGGTACCGAACGATGTCGGGCCGGTCGCCAACCACCTGATTGACGATGCTGATGAACCGCCGCCGCATCAGGCCCGCTACATTCGGCCGCCCCATGCCATCCGTACCGATGTCGGCATCATAGCGGACCTTGGATTGGGCGAAGGGACGTACATCCTTGCCGTCTCGACGTTCGACATATTCGAAGTCCCAACACCCATGCTCGTCCAGCCATCGGCAGGGCCGGTCATAGCCATCGACATGGATGTGGAAATTGCGGCGGTCGTTATGCCGGTCGGGCTGGTGGATCGCGCCGATCACCATCCAGCCGTCGTCGCCAAGCTCGCCACAGAAGCGGGCCAGGATCTCGTGCCGATCATGGACCGACAGTCCGTCGGGCAGTTCACCGACAAAGCGGTGCTGCACCCGCCCGGCGCGGCCCTGCTTCCATTGGAACAGGTCCTTGCCCGCCGGATGTGCGTCGAGCCAGGCAAGTCGGTCGAAGGCTTCCTCTTCGGTTACCTCCGCCACCGGGATTTTACGATCCTTGAACGGTTTGCCTGAATCCGCAGCCTTCTTTTTCAACGCGTCGCGTCCATCGCGGAGACGACGGCTCATCGCGCGCAGCCAGTCGGGGGCGATCCCCATCCGCTCGAACATGGTGTAGCCGTCAACCTGCGCCGTCGATGCGGTCAGGTAATGCGTGCGCGGCGAGGATTCGTACCGTTCCGCCGCCTCGAAAAGGGTCCGCTGCCGCCCCCGGTCGCCAGGAATATTGGTGAACGTGGCCAGCCCGTTAGCCTCGGCGCGCACTTCCTGCTCCTCGATCGCGTCGATCGCGAGAGCACCGATCGGATCCTGCAGTCCGGTTTCTCGCCGGATATAGTCGATATGCGCCGCGATCCCGATCGTGGCACCGCTGGTGACATAGTCGAAATGGTCGCCTGCCGTCATGGCCGCCGTCTTGTGACCCTGCCGGACATAACCGTCCTTGCGGGTCGGCGCGAACGTCCGGGTGATCGGCTTGACGTCGAAATGCGGTATGCGAAAACCGCCGGACTGGCGGTCGCGACCGGTCAGCGGGCTTGCGGTGAAGAAGTCGACCAAGCGCTGATCGGTCGGCGCTTTGGCTCGCCGCTTCCTCCCCTTGCCGGTCTGCTCGGACACCCCCTGCACGCGGAAGCGGGCACGAGACAGCGTCGCACCGATCGCGTCGCGATCGTCCTGCTGCTGACGCCGCAGCAATGCCCGTACGTGATGGGCATAAACCGCACGCTCGCTGCCATCTGTGCTGGGTGACGCCATGTACATATTGTCCCGGACCGGCCGGGATAGGACAACCCCCTCGACGAACGCATCGCCTCGCCGCCTTCCGGAAGCCGACAGGCTGGAGGACACCGCCCGCCGCCGATGGTCACGGCGGCGGGCGGCGCACGGCAGATTGGCCCGCCAATCTGCGTTGTTGCGCCTCCAGCTTTCTCCCTTGTCCTTCTCCTATCCTGGCCCGGGCTCTTTCTTGTGCTTTCCTGCCCCCCCCGGCGGCATCGCCGCCGGCCGTTCGTCGCCGCCTTGCGGCCGGGCTATGACCCGCAGATCATTGACCCGCGCAGCCGGGTCGTGACGTTGCGGCGAGTGACGATCAGCACCGCGTCGGTGGTGACCGTCTCGTAGCCCATGGACCTGATGCGCGCGGTATCGACGACCCGAATGGTCAGGTCGCCGGACTGCCAGGCGTCGTGAGTGAACGGGAATAAATCGCGCGCGTCGCGTCGCGGTTTGAGGATGACGATGCGACCGCCAACCTTGGTCATCGCCTTGTCCCCAGCAGCGACGAAGTGGATCGGTCCGCCCCGGCGGGGCGACCAGTAGCAGCCGGTACCGTCAAGGCCAGCCGCCCGCCAATCCGCCCTCGTCGTTGCCTCCAGGACCGCAGGGCGAGGTGCCGCATCCACTGTGGAGATGGACGTCAGCACCGGCACCAGCGCCGCGACGATCCGAAGCGTCAGCGGCCCCCTCATGCATCGAGCTCGATGACGCTGCGCTCGCCCAAAATCCGGTGCGAGCGGGCGACCTGCGCGCCCAGCGCCCGCTGCACCAGCCAGAAGAACCCGGCGGTTGCTGCCTGCGGCCATTCCCCCGCCAGCCAACGGTCGATACGGAACCCGGCAGCAACGAGACCGAGGACGAAAGCGATGCCGGCCCACCACATCGCTAGCCGCGCGGCGAGATAGACACCGTCGACGATCCATAGCCGGAAGCGCGACGCCGCCGGATGCCAGATTGCCCAGCCGAACAAGGTCAGCGGTGCTGCTGCGGCGGCGCCGTAGGCCATTGCCGGGTCGAGGTTCGCCGCCACCAGACGATAGGCGAGGAACGCGACCCCGCCCAGCAGCAACGCGGCACCGGCGGCGCGGAAAAACCCGATTCGGCCGAGCACATCGCCGAGGATCATGCCGATGAGGTAGGGCATGTGCCGCTCCGCTTAAAAAGAGGTGCCGACCGCGCCGAGCCGGGCAGTGACCGCCCGGTCGACCAGCGCGCGGGCTTCACGATCCGCCGCGCTGCTTGGCGACAGCGTCAGGCGCATGCCGGTCGAGTCCACCTCGAGCGACATCGTCTCGCCGTCCTTGCCCTGGGGTGCGATCAGTACCCGTTGGCGCGGGCCATAGATTGACGGTCCGTATCGAGAGAGCACCTCGGCACGAATCTGCTCGTGACTGCGGCCAGCTTGCGGCGCCCGATACTGGACCAGGCCGACCCGGCCACCGTCCGGCGTGGGGACGATGTTGACCCGAACAGTCTCTTCGCCCTTGGCGGCGTTGTAATCGTAAACGCCGGATCGGGCGGACGTCGGCGGTATCTCATTGCGCCGTCTGGCAACTGCTTCCTCCACGACTTCCAACCAGCTGTTGCCGGGATCAGCAGTTACCGTCCAACCGGTCCTTCGCAAATGCGCCACCGCGTTGGCCGCCTTCATGCCGGGGCGGATGCCGGCAATGTCGAGCAGTTTGGTCGGTTTGGGTGCCGTCTTCACCGACTGTGCTTCGCATGGTGCGCTGACCGTACCGCTAATCGTCAGCAGCATCACGGTGGCAATCGGCATCGTTCTGATCATCGTCATCTTCCTCGTTCGTTGGATGCGCGACATCGTTCGCCGGAAAGCCATCCCGACGTCGCACGTTTTGGTGGTCTTCGACTTGGTCGCCGACTGGCGGCGTCAGCCCGCAGGCGGTGCGCGTGCGGCGAGGTGGCAGGTCATCGCAGCACCAGCGTCACGTATCCCGCCGTGTCGATCGCACCTGCGACATGCCCCGCGTCGAACGCGCGGGCGATGCCGACGCGCAGCGACGACATTGGCGACAGTGTCGCCGACCAGCCCAGTTCGACATCAAGTTCACGCGCTTTCGGGACCAGATCGACCACCGCCATCCGCGTTGCCAGCGCACCCGACATCAGGTCGTAGGTGACTGGCAGCACCATGGTGGCCCGCGCACGCTCGACGCGGAGCGGCGAGGACAGGCCAAGCGTCGCGACGCCGCCAAGCAGGCCGCGTGCACCCTCGACCGCGTAAGCGGTGCCGAGCACCGGCTGGTCGAAGCGCATCAGTTCGGACCCACCGCGAACGCGGGTATTGGCAGCCGTCGCGCGTGCAGACAGTGCCACCCCGGCAACGGTCCGCCGCATCGTCAGCGTCGCCATCGTGGTGGAGGCCCCCTCCAACCCGAGGTCGGGACCGCCGCTCAGCCCCAGCACGCGGCCATGCTCGGCGACGTCGGTTAGCTCCAGCCCGATTCCCAGCGGCGTTGTTATTGCGACGGTGCGCTGTCCGATCCGACGATCAGGCGACGTGCCGGAGGCGAACGACGCCGACCAGCCCGAGCCGCTCCAGCTCGACGTCATTCCGACCGGTGTCGCGCCGATCCCGCGCAACGGCGTTCCGGTAAGGCTAGCACCTCCGTCAATCGCGACGTTCGCGCCCAGCGTGACCGTCTGCCCCCGTGCCGGGGAGAAGGACATAAATGCCGGGCGGTTCGATCGCGCCCCTTGCCAATAACCTGTCGTCGTAGCGGACGAAGCAAAGCCGAAGCGCGTATCAGCGGCGCTTGCCACCATCCATGGCAGATCAAGCGGTGTCAGCATCGCGCTCGCCAGCAGACCTGATCCCCGCGACGAGCTGCCTGCAGCTCGGGTCATGCGGAAGTCGCGACCATAGCGGTCGACCACAGTCATGCTGCCGATCTTGTCAGCGACGGTCACAGCCCCGCCGAAAGGGGCCGACATGGTCAGCGAAGAAAAGCGCGCCAACGCCGCCTGTGCCCCAGCGAACGCGCTGGCAGGTGCCTGCGCTTGCATGGCTTTTTCAACATTGAGCAGGCCAGCGCCAAATTTTTCGTCGACACCTGCCGCACCAAGGTCGGTAGCGGTGTCGAGCAATATGCGACTGATTACCTTGCCGCCGAGTTGCGGCCAATATTGCTTGAGCAGCGCCGCCGCGCCGGCGATCGCGGGTGCGGCGTAGCTGTTGCCGGTGACGGTCGTGATGGCGCCGTCCTTGCCAACGACGTCGACGTTCGATGCGACGACCGCGAGTGTGCGGTCCGCCAGCGCCCCGGGGGTACCGTTGCCGCTGGGGGCCTGTAAGTTCCGGTCGACACGGATGCCGAACAGGAACCAATCCTTGTTGGTCATGTCGGTGCCGACCATGTTTTCGGTGACCTGACCCGCGAAGCTGTCCTGGCCGACGTCGTTCGATACGGATTGGACGAACAGACGGTCACTCGTGCGCACCAAATCCATCGCCTTACGCTGATCAGCGGCGATCTGGCCGCCCGCGAAGCCGTTCAGGCTCATGCTGATGACGAACGCGCCCTTCTCGACCGCGTGGGTGATCGCGGGAGCGATCAACGCCGAGTTCGGACCGCCGCCCTCGGGAACGGGGCCGGACGTCGGACTGACGTTCGACATGTCCGGGCCTGCGATCTTGAGCGCGAGCAGGGTCGCCTCCGGCGCCACGCCCTGAATGCCCTTGGCGTCACGGGCCGCCAAGGCGACCGATGCGGTCCCGCTGCCGTGACCGTTGTTGTCCTTCAGGTCGTAGCGGACGATCTCGGCGGCGCAGGTGGCGCAGCGGGCGATCTTCTGGTCGAACGAGGTGCTGTCCGCCGAGATGCGGCCCTTGAACTCCGGTTCGTCGACGTTGATGCCGGTGTCGATGACGGCGATGGTGACGCCCTTGCCGGTGATGCCTTTGTCATAGGCATAAGCCGCCTTCATTGCCGCGACGCCAGCCGAAGCCTTGTACTCCGCACTGTCCGCTGCCGTCGGCGGTGGAGTGGGTGTCGGCGACGGTGTCGGACCGGGCGCAGGCACCGTCCCGGACGAGTTGATGCCACCGCCTCCACCGCATGCGGTGAGTAGCAGCGCCACCGACGCGGCCGTTGAATTCCTGATCATGGTAAGCCGTCTATTGCGGCTTCCAATAAGTGCACCCACGCCCGAACCCCCGTCCGCGTGGTGCCGATCGGCTTCCCCAGCCGGCGGCACCGCCCTGTAGAAACGAGGCGGTGCCGGCCCAAAAAGCCGGAAGTTGGAAACCTGTGATGAGACAGGCGCGAACGCCTTTAGGCCCGAGAGCCCTGGACATACGCGTCCGCCTCCCGGCCGAAACTGGTTCGACCGGGCATACGGCTACCCATCACGAGGTTTCCACGCCTCGGTTCGCCTGCTGGCGAACGCACCGACTCTACGTCAGCCAGGTTAACAATCTCAAGCGGTGATCGGTGCGGCCGCTAAAATCGTGTGCTGAACGCGGTTCACTTCGTCTTGTCCACTTTCGGTCGCCCCAATCGGCCAGGCGTACGGACCCCGAATTTCAAACGGTTCACCGGGCGAATGCGGATCGGTCTACACGGTTGGATATGCGCGGTCAGCGGCGTCAGGTGCTTGAGCGCCTCCAGCTTGATCGACAATTCAGCTTCGTCGTCATAGGTGCGCGCAGTTTCGGTTTCGCCTTCATGGCCGAAGATGTCGCAGCGGACGCTGTCCGGCACGACGCCCTTCAGGATCGACGTGGCCGTACCGCGGAAGCTGTGGACGTCCTTGTCCTTCCAAGCGCCGCCCGCCTGATGCCGCCAGGGCGTTCCGTTGGGGAACGCCCATTTTCTCCACGGATTGAAGATGCTCTTGTAGAAGGTGCTGGCGAAGCTGGAACTGCTCGGCGATGCCATGTCTGGAAACAGCATGGTGCAGCCCGCCGCACGGATCGCGTGGACATATTCGATGAAGCCCAGCCGGATCAGCTCCGGATGGATCGGCAGCTTGCGGATGGACTGAACATTCTTCAGCCCACGGTCTTCCGTGAAATCGATCTGCAGATATGGAATCAGTTCGTCTTCATGCACATCGCTAAGCGGCAACCCGGCCAGCTCCGAGCTGCGACCGCCATAGAGCGGCAGCATGAGCGGCAGCCAGTACCAAGCATCGTGCAGGATCTCGCTTCCGGGCGTCAGGCGGCGATCGATCCCGGCCGCCCCGGTCCAGATCGGGGCCGACAGCAGCCGGCGAACTTCCTGCTTCGTCCAGTTCGCGCGCCTCTCCCGATCACGCTTTTGCTGTTGACGTGCCTTTTTGCCGACGCCTTTCCGGGCCGTCTTGAAGTCGATCGCTTCGGCGGGACGATGGCCTTTCTCCCTGTTCGCACCTGCGGCGTGATGAAGGACGGCCATGATCCAACTGATATGCTTGTTGATCGTAACTTGGGAAATGCCGCGCATCTTCTCCGGCATGGTCTTGGCCCGTGCCAAGCTCGCCGCAATCCCGCCCACGCGTTCCTCGGTTGTACGGCCCCAGCGGTTGGGCAGGGTGCTGCACAGGTCAGTGAAGTCAGTCACATGCTCCTGCGTGATATCCTCTATGAAGACGTCGCCGCCGCACGCATAGTCGAACAGGCGGACAGCGGTTCGAACCTGCTGGATCGTGACTGCGTCCCACGCGCGCTGGCGTTCATGGACTGCGATGCAGGCGTCGGCGGCGTCGACGAGGCGTTGCTTCGCCTTGGCCGGCACCGGCTGGACTGCCACCTGCTCGACCGGGCTGGTCGGTTGCGGCTTGGACGGCTGAGGTGGCGGGACCGACGTCGTTTCCCATGCGAATGGCGTATCGTCCGCAAGCGCGTCGTCGATCCATTCAGCGGGCAAATCCTCGTCCAGGGACAGGTTCGCCGTCGCCTTCCGACACGCAACGGCCTTGGCGGCGCAGATAGTACGGCGCATCTTGTCCAGATTTGCCGCCGTCGGCGCGATACCGAAATTTTCGACATAAGTGCCGATCTGCTCGCCGGAGACAGGGCTTCCACCCTGAAGGTCAAAGACCGTGTCGGCGACGGCCTTGGCGTCGGACAGGTTCCAACCGTTGGCGGTCAGGCGATCAAGGTCGTCGAGCGTCCATTTCGCGTCGACCCCGCGCTTGGACAGGAAGGTCCAGGCCTCGGCATAGCGGGAGTTGAGGCTGGCATGATCGACGGCGGGAGTGCTGCTGGCGACCTGATCCTCGAGAATGCGCTTCAACTGCCAGCGCAGTGCGTCGCTGAACACCTTTTTGAGTTGATCCGGGCTGACACCCGTCGACCGCTCGCCATACCCCATGCGTAATGTTTCCGCCGCCGAACCAAGACGCAAGGCGATCACCCGCGCGTCCGTAAAGCTCATCGCACCGATGGGTAACGCCAGCGTTAACCGCACGCCGGCGACCGTCATTTTCTTGCGCCACCAATAGCGACTGCCGCGCAAGCCCACATTCGAAAAGCCCATTCCGCCACCCCAAGGGGTACAGCGAGGGGTACAGTCGGGGGTACAACCGTCCCTGATCGCCGTCGTTAAGACGCGAAATCAAGAACTTAGATGCGGATGGTCGGGGAGACAGGATTCGAACCTGCGACATCCTGCTCCCAAAGCAGGCGCGCTACCAGACTGCGCCACTCCCCGACAGGGGTTGGCCCTTAGGGGAAGCGGGGGTGGCGGTGCAAGGCCTATTTCGGGCAAGGGTTACAGGTTGGCTTGTTCGGCTTCCGGTAGATCGGCATCAGGCGGGTAATAAAGGGCAGCGCATTCCGCGCGGAGGCAGCCGCCCTCGATCACGATGTCATTGCGGTAAGCGTCGGCGATGAAGCCCAGCGTATCGACGTGCCGCGCCTCGAAATACATCGCATGGACGTCATCGCGACCCGCGCCATAGACTACGCGGCCGACCTTCGACCAGATCGAGGCCATGGTGCACATGCCGCAGGGTTGCAGCGTCGAATAGAGCGTCGCGCCACGCAGTTCGAGTTCGCCCTCCCCTTCGCAGGCGCGGCGGATCGCCATCATCTCGGCATGGGCGGTGGCGTCGGGCAGTTCCTCGGTCTGGTTGCGCTCGGCGGCAAGAACCCGGCCGTCGAGCACGATCACCGAGCCGAGCGGCGAGGTCGAGGGATCGGAGCCTTTCGACCGCGCCACCTCGATCGCCATGCGCATCCATTTTTCGTCGTCCTGGGTCATGGCGGGGTTAACGCCGTGGCCCGGCTTTCGGGTTCAAGCTTTTGAAATCCCACCTATCGCTGTCCGGCCTTCGTGCCATAATAATCGCTCAGCACACCGAAGGCCTCCTTGCGCTGTCCGGTCTCGGAGATCAGGCCCTTACGGTTCCAGCCCTGCTGGAAATCGGGGTTCTGGCGGCGGGGCGAGCGGAAGTCCTTCAGGATCCAGGGCGACATGCCGCGCAGGGTCGGCACATGGTCCGCCATGCCCAGCGTGGCGCGGTAATAGTCGGCCTGAAACTCCTCGGAGAATTTCTGCTTGTTCGCCGGATCGTGGAAACCTGCCCGTGCATCGGCGCCGAATTCGGAGAAGATCAGCGGCTTGTCGGCGGGCACCCGCCATTCGCTGCGCGCCAGATCGGTCAGGCGATCCTGCGTGTACCAGCCATTATAGGTGTTGATCGCCATGACATCCAGCGCGTCGGCCAGCGGATCGGCGAGGGTCATCACGGGGTGATCGGCGCCCTCCCCCCGCTCGACCAGCAGCGCGGCGCTGACCAGGCGCGTGTCGTCCAGCCGACGGACATCGCCGACCAGCGTGCGGAGGAAGACATTGCGGGCGTCGGTCACGGGCGTCTCGTTGGCGACGCTCCAGATGGCGATCGAGGCGCGGTTGCGGTCGCGCAGGATATTCTCCGCGAGCATCGTCCGGGCGCGGTTCAGCGTGTCGGGGTTGGACCAGGCGACCCGCCAATAGACCGGCACCTCGCTCCAGACGATCAGGCCCAGTTCGTCGGCCAGCCGCACCGTCACGTCGGAATGCGGATAGTGGGCCAGCCGGACGAAATTGCCGTGCAGCCCGTCCTTGATCTCGGATAGCAGCGCGCGCGAGGCGGCGGGGGTCATCGCGCGGGTGGGATCGACGCCCAGTTCTTCCTCATGCATCGAAATGCCGCGAAGGAAGATCGGCTTGCCGTTGAGCAGGATATCGGCCCCGCGCCGCTCGATCGTGCGAAAACCGATCCGGTCGCGCCATTGATCCTCGCCCGCCGTCACCACCACGTCATAGAGCCGGGGCCGCTCGGGCGACCAGCGGACCAGCGCGCGGGGAGCGCCCATGGTCGCGCGCCAGTCACCCTTGGCATCGGTGATACCCGCCCGGTCCAGCCCCAGCTCGGCGATGCGCAGCCGCACCGGCCGGTTCGCCGCCTGCGGCCCGTCGAGATGCACGTCGACCGCCATCTTGCCGTCGCGGGTCAGGCGCACCCAGGCGTCGTCGACATAGGTGTCAGGGGTCTGGATCAGCCGAACCGGCCGGGTGATGCCGCCATAATTTTCCCAATCGGTGACCGGCGGCGGCACGGTCGCCTCGGTCGCCTGGCTGTCGACGCCGACCGTGACCTGGTTCTGGCCGTCGCGCAGCAGCCCGGTGACATCGAAGGCAAAGGGGGTGAAGCCGCCCTCATGCTTTCCGACCGGCTTGCCGTTCAGATAGACGATGGTGGCGTAATTGGCCGCGCCGAAGCGCAGGAAATAGCGGCCCTTGCGGACGGCGGGTGCGGTAAAGGTCCGCTGATACCACATCAGGCCGTCATAATGGCGAAGCTCTGGTGCCTGGGTCAGCCAGGACGATGGCAGCGAGGTCAGCGGCGAATGGGGGAGGTCGAATTCGTAGAGGACGCGGCTGTCCTTCGCCATCTCGGCGCGAACGTCCACGTCCTTCCACCGCTGCTGCCCGCTATCGGGCATGCCGCCGTGAAAGCCCGAAATGCCGGAGCGGAACGGGTCGATAGAGTAATGCCACGGCCCCGACAGGTCGGTCCCGTCACGCAGATCGGCCGCCGCGAGAACGGGGCCGGGCCGGGGCGCGGCATCCTGTGCGTAAAGCGGCGCGCCTGTGGCCAGCAGCATGCCCGCCGCGGCATATCCCCACATGATCCTGCCCATCACGTCGCTCTCCCGTCATTCGGCCGGTCCTGACCGCCAGCCTTGGTCGTCAGTCTAGACCCCGCCCCCGTTCATCTCCAGCCGGGTGCGGGGCGATATTCGAAGCTCATGCCGACCGCACGGCCGGGCTGGAATCCCTTCCACACGGTCGAGGCGGGCGGGCCGGGGCTGTATTGCGCCACCCGGCCGACAGGTGCGCCCGGCCAGCGGCCTGCATCGGATTGCACGGTCAGGCCGTTGAGATAGGCGTCCCTGCCCGTCTCGCCCTTCACATAGCGGTCGAGGAAAGCCGTGATGAAATGGGCCTGGAGCGGCAGCAGCCGATCCTTGCGCCACACCGCATCCTCAAACCAGTCCATGTCCCAGAAGCGCCGCCGCATCGCCGGCGGCGCGGGGGCCAGCGCGATGCTGTGCCCGGCCTGGGCGAAGGTCAGCAGGTAGCGCGGAGCCGAGGCAGGCGCAGTGAACAGCGCGCGCACCGTCTCATGCCCGACGACCCGGTCATGATCGCCGACAACGATCAGGGTCGGCACGGGCACCGCCCCTACCCCCCGCCCCGACCAGATCGGCACATCGCCGAAGCGGGCGGCGGGCGCGAGTGCGACGATGGCCTTGAGATTTCTCCCGCGCAATTCGCCCGCCCGATCACCGGCAAAGGGCGTGAGGATATCCCGGCTGAGCTTGCCCATGGCCGGGTTCAGCGGCGCGCCACCGACCGTCAGCACGCCGTAACCGCCCATCGAATAGCCGATCAGCGCGGTCCGTGTCGGATCGGCAGCGGCAAATATGCCCTTATGCTGGTCGGCACGGGCCTGCGCCTGGGCGGTGGCGAAGGCCATGTCGAGCGGTCGCCGAGCGATCGGTCCCGCACGGGCGGCATCGGTACGGATACTGATCGGCGGATCGCGAAAGGCCGGGGCGACGACGACATAGCCCTTGCTGGCCAGATTTTCGCCGAGCCAGGAAAGGACTTCGGGCGTGTTCCCGTAGCCATGCGCCAGGATCACCAGCGGGAAACGGCCCGCCGCAACCGGACGGTCGGGCGAGGCCAGGCCGGGCAGATCGAAGCCGACGTCGCGGCCATCCTCACCGGGCAGGGCGGTATGATAGGTGGTCCCCCGCCCCGCCGAGGCCGCAGGATACCAGATGAGCAGCGGCAGTTCGCGATCGACGATGGCAGGCCGGTCCCTGCCCTGGAGCGGATCGGCCTGCCCCGGCTGGATGAAACGGTTGCGCTGTACGCCGACCGGATAGCGTCCCAGCCGGGCAAGTTCGGGGGCGTCGACCGGCGGGCGGGCCGGGGCATCGCCCTGCCCCGCCCCCGGCATCTGCGCGGTGGCGACAGCCGCGAGCGTCGCCACCGCCGCCAGCCCCAGACCGACCCGGCGCATCAGAAGTTCAGGCCGAGGCGCATCCCGGCATAGCGGCGGAAGTCGCGCGGCAGCACCGCCTGGGTCGCGACGTTGTTGCCGAAATTGCCCGCCGTGTTCACCAGCGACCCGTAATATTGCTTGTCGAACAGGTTGTTGACGAAGGCGACCAGCTCCCAGCGCCGCTCCTCTTCGCGGACGCCCAGGCCGACATTGACGATGCTGAAGGCGGGCTGGAAGGTCTGGGGATCGCGTGCCTGGAAATAGAGGCTGCTCTGATATTGCCAGTTCACCTGCGCCACACCGCGCGTTGTCGTGGTCAGGCGCGGCGAGTAATCGAGATTGGCGTTGAACTTCCACTTGGGCGCCTGGATCGCCGTCGTGTCGGTCAGGTTCTGGCTGGCGGGGGAGCCGGTGCAGCCCTGCGCCGCGGTCTGGAGTGGATAGCATTGGGCGACCCCGAACTCGGTGTACTTCGCATCGAGATAGGTGACGGCCCCGCCCAGGTTGAAGCTGTCGCTGAACCGCATCGACCCCTCGAACTCGATGCCCTTGGTATTCAGCTTGCCGACATTGGTCAGGCGATAATTGGATGTGCCATCGGCCAGCGTCTCGATCGTCTGGGCCTGAAGGTCACGGTAATTGGTGTCGAACAACGTGACGTTGGCGGTCAGGCGGCGGTCGAGGAACTGGCTGCGGATACCCAGTTCCTTGTCGTGCGAGCGTTCGGGGCGGATCGGCCCGGCCAGCGCACGGTTGCGGTTGAAGCCTGTCGTCAGATCGTAGGTCTGGCCCTTGTAACCGGTCGCATAGGTCACGAAGCCGTTGATCGTCGGGCTGAAATCATAGCGCAGCGTGCCGCGATAGGTGCCCGCCGTGTCGCTGGCATGACCCGCAAAGGCCGTGCCCGCCAGATTGTCGCGGAAGGTATAGCTGACCCGCTCGTTCTGGACGCGACCGCCGCCGGTGAAGGTCAGGTCGGGCACGATGGTCCAGTCGACCTGCGCAAAGGCCGCGACCTGGCGCGACTGCGACGTGGCATACCAGTTGGCGAGCGAGAAATACGGCCCGCGCTGGAACGGGCGGTTGAACTTCACATTCGCGCCGTAGAGGCCGACCGTATAGCGGAACGGCTTGTCCGCGTCGGACTGCAGGCGGACTTCCTCCGTCACCTGCTCGGAATTGAACACGCCGATCTGCGTGTTGTTGCCCAGATTGCCCGGTGCCGACGTGTCGTCATGGTCCAGATAGTCGTTCAGGTGGAAGCGGTCGTACGAACTGATCGTCACCAGGTTCAGCGAACCGATGCCGAACTCGCCACGGATATAACCGCCGCCGCCCTCATATTTGGTGCGCGAGTCGTAATTGTTGCTGATCGTCTGGTTGTCCGGCCCGACCACGACGCCGGGCAGAACGACCGATGGGGTCAGCCCGGCGGTGCCGCGCAGCCGGGCATTTTGACCAAATGCCAGGAAGGGGCGACCGACCGTGGTGTTGCCGTTGACGTAATTGCCCGAGATGACCAGCGCCGCCGTATCGGTCGGCTCCCAGCGCAGCTTGCCGCGCAAATTCAGCGTCTCGCGGCCATTGACCCGCTTGCCGTTGAACAGGTTGCGGATATTGCCGTCCCAATTGTTGTAGGCGGCGGACACGACATAGCCGAGCTGCTCGTTGATCGGACCGGACACGCTGAAATTGACGCCCTGCTCCCGATCGGTGGTCGCCACCGCATTGGCCCGGATGCGCAGCTCCGAAGTCGGGTTGCGGGTGATCAGGTTGACCAGACCGGCCGAGGCGGACTTGCCGTACAGCGTGCTCTGGGGGCCGCGCAGCACCTCGATCCGCTCGACATCGGGCAGGTCGGTGAAGGCGCGCGCCTGGAACGCCAGCGGCACTTCGTCGACCAGCACCGCGACGCTCGACTCGACGCCGATCCCGAAGGCGAAGGTGCCGACGCCGCGCAGCGAAATGTTGGAATTCTGCGGCTGTTCGGCCGGGCGGACGACCAGCGAGGATGAGACCTTGCCGATATCGGTGAAGTTGCGGACACCCGCCGCCGCCAACTGGGCCGGAGCGACGACCGACACGGCGAGCGGCACGCGCTGGACATTCTCGGCGCGCTTGTTGGCGGTGACGATGATGTCGCCTGCGCTGGCCGGTTCGGGCGCGACGTTGGAGGTGGGGCCGCCGGGCTGTCCCTGTGCCGCCTGGGTCAGTTGCGCCTCATCGGCTGGCGATGGTGCGGCCTGCTGAGCCGAAACCTGACTTGCCGCCGACAGCGATGCGATCATCGCCGTCAGGGCCACGGTGGAACGCAGCATCTTCATCCTTCCCTCCCATTGCCGCCGGTCTTGGCCGGTCTGGCCTTGTCAACCAAACATACCGAATGGCCTTACCAATGCAATGCTGTTGTTAGACCTGCGCAGGCGGGTTGCTTTGGTTGCGCTAATACAATGAAGAATTGCAAACGTGTGCGACATTTGCGCGTCACTAACCAGCGCCAGATACTCAAAAGCGCCCGGCCAAGGCCGGACGCTCTCGCTTGCCCGATCGAAACGTCAGACGGTCAGATGAAGGCCGCGTCGTCCATCCTGCTCGACCGGCATACTGTCCGCGCCTTCGACGATCAGGGCTCGGCCGTCGCCCGGCGGGAGCAGAAGGGTCATGCCGCCCTCCGCTTCCCCGTTGCGTGACACGGCGACGACGACCCGCTCCGCATCGGCCTGGCCGGTCAGATGCCAGCGCGTGACCGGGCCATGACCGTCGCCGCTATCGTCAATGCCGGTCCAGCGGACAGCGCCGGTCGAGGGCGGGAAGAGCCACAGCCCACGACGATAGGGCTCAGGCCGCCAGCCGCCCCGGGCAAGGTCGACCAGCATCGCCGATCCGCCCCGCGCGAACAGCGGCGGCGGGCCATCAAGTGGCGCGGCGACATCGGCCTTTACGCCACCGGCGAAACGCTCGCCCGTCCAGACGTGAACCCATTCGGTTCCGCTCGGCAGTTGCACCGAACGGCGCTCCGCCCCTTCATCCATCACCGGGGCGGCAAGAACATCCGGCCCCAGCATATGCTCGTCCCGCTCGCCCCAGGCCGCTGAGTCCTGCGGGAAGTCGGCCCAGAGCGGGCGGACCATCGGCTCGTAATCCTCATGATAGCGGTGCAGCAGGTCGTAGAAGAACGGGATCAAGGTCTGGCGCAGCGCCATCAGGCGGTGCATCGCGGGCAGCACCTCCGGATACATCCAAGGCTCATTGACCGTCCGGTCGTCGTTCCAGCTATGGATGCTGAACCGGGGCATCAGCACCCCCGCCTGCACCCAGCGGATCAGCAGCTCCGGCGACGGCGCAGGCCCGGAAAAGCCGCCCACGTCATGGCCGCTGTTCGACACACCCGACAGCGCCAGCCCGATCGACTGGCGCGCGTTGTAGCGGATCGTCTTCCACTCGGTCCGGTTGTCGCCCGACCAGGTCTGCGCATAACGATGCAGCCCCGCCATGCCTGACCGGGTCACGACATAGGGCCGCGTATCGGGCCGTGCAGCGACCTGAGCCTGACGCGAGGCGCGGGTCATCAGGATCGGCTGGACCGGGCGCATCTCGAAGGCAGGGCGGGACTGGCCGAAGCCGTCGACCAGGGCGCGGCGGTCCCACAGTTCATATTCGTTATTGTCGTTCCATGTCGCCTCGATCCCGTGATCGAGCAGCGCGGTGGTAACCTGATCGCGCCACCACGCCGCCGCCTTCGGCAAGGTCATGTCGATATAGCTGCCGACCTCGTCCCAGAACTGCGCCTCGACCGGCTCTCCGTCCGCGTCCGCGACGAACAGTCCGGCCGCCGCCACCTCGTCATAACGCGGATGGCTGCGCAGCAATGCGGGCTTGATATTGGGCACCAGCCGGACGCCCGCCTCGGCATAGGAAGCGATGAAGGCGGCGGGATCGGGGAATTTGTCGCGGTTCCAGTGGAAGACGTACCGCTTGTCGCCGATCGAGGTGTAGCCCGACGACAAATGGAAGGACGTGCAGCCCAGATCGTGCCGCTCGCACAGTTCCAGAAACCCAGCCATCTGCGCCGCCGCATCGGGCGCATCGGTATAGGTCATCGTCGAGCCCGAATAGCCCAGCGACCAGCGCGGCATCAGCGCCGGACGCCCGGTCAGCCAGGTGAAGCGCCGCGTTACCGCCAGCGGGTCCGGCCCGGCGATGATCCAGCGATCCACGTCCCCGGCATCGGCCACGACATGGCGATAGAGGCCGTGATAATTGTCCAGCTCCTGCCCCAGGTCGAAGGTAACATCGGCGACCGTGTCGTAAAACTCGCCGTGGCACCGCCCTTCGGGATCGGCGACCAGCAGATAGGGGATCGACTTGTAGAGCGGATCGCTCGTCTCGGCATCGAAGCCCATCGGGTCGACATTGGTCAGGCGAAAGCGCCGCCCCGCCCGGTCGGTATCGCCCGTGCGGTCGCCCAGTCCGTAGAAGCGCTCGCCCGGCACCCGCGCGGCATAATGATGCGCGCGGCCGTCCCACCATCCGAAGTCATAGGCCTGGGTCGGGCGGTCCTGCGTGATGACGTGCCAGCCTTTTTCGGCCCGCTGTTCCCAGCGGCCATGCAGGCCGTCCAGAGTGAGGGTCACGCGAAGCCGCGCAGTCGCGACGATCAGGTGGCCGTCCGCTTCCTCGCAGGTGAAATCGGGGCAAGCGAAGCCCGACACGTCCATCCGATCCCGGCCCGGTTCGGCAATGTCCTCGGCCCCCGGCGCAATCGCCCAACTGGGCGGGCTGGTCACACGCCCCTCGGCCAGCAGCAGAAGGCGCATCATGTCCTCCTCCAGCACGAAGAGGTGCGCGACCGCGCCGGTATCGGCGGTCAGCGTCAGCCGCCCGCGCGACTGGCCGGTGATGGCGAAGCGCGGCGGGTGGGAAAGGGTGGCGCGCCTCATTGGCCGGTCTCCTGGGTCGTGGTGGCGAACGGCGTCAGCCGCCGGATGAAGAGGATGAGCACCGCCGCCCCGATCAGGTCGAAGACCGCCAGCACGGCAAAGAGCGGCGCATAGCCGACCGTATCGGCCAGCTGCCCGATCAGCAGCGAGAAGAGCAGCCCGCCGATCCAGCCCGCCTGGCCGATAAAGCCATTGGCGGTGCCGACCTCGGCCGGGGCAAACACATCGGCTGATAAGGTATTGATGAGGCCGGAGATCATCTGGTGGGCGAAGCCGCCGATGCAAAACAACGCGATCGCCGTATAGGGGCTGGCGGCCAGTCCGATACAACCCGGCGCGATCATCAGGACCGCGCCCAGGACAACGCCGGCGACCCGCGACGGGATCAACGAGACGCCACGCTTCATCAGCCAGGGCGAGAGATAGCCGCCCAATATGCCGCCGACATCGGCCGCCAGGAAGGGCAGCCAGGCGAACAGCGCGATCTGCTTCAGGTCCATGCCGCGCTCGCTGGCGAGGTAGAGGGGGATCCAGAAGCTGAAGGTCTGCCACGCCGGTTCGGCCAGGAAACGCGGCACCGCGATCACCCAGAAGCGCGAGGTGCGCAGGATATCCTTCGCCTTGGCGCGCTGAACCGGCCCCTTGGGTTTTTCGACCGCGATCATCGCCTTTTCCTCGGGCGTGATCGCAGGGTGGTCGTCGGGCGAGCGATAGAAGATGTACCAGGCGGCCGCCCAGAAGATGCCGACGCCGCCGGTGACGATGAAGGCTGTGCGCCAGTCGGCCCACAGCGCAACCGCCACCACCACCGGCGGCGCGATCAGCGCCCCGAGCGAGGTGCCCGCGTTGAACCAGCCGACCGCCACCGAGCGCTCGCGGGCCGGGAACCACTCGGCCACCGCCTTGATGCCCGAGGGGATGGCCGCGGACTCGAACAGGCCCAATATGCCGCGATAGATGGCCAGGCTGACCCAGCCGATCGCCAGCGCATGCATCATGTTCGCCGCCGACCAGGCCAAACCGAACAGCGCGAACCCGGCGCGCAGGCCGAAGCGGTCGATGAACGCCCCCGCCACCGGCTGCATGATCGTATAGGCCAGCTGGAACGCACCGACGACATAGCTGTATTGCTGCGTCGACATATGGAGCGCGGACTTCAGCTCGGGCGCGAGGACGCCCAGGCTGTTGCGCGCCAGATAATTGGCGATCGTCCCCGCGCAGATCAGCGCAACGATCCACCAGCGCAGATTGCGTACCCGCAAGCCCGTCACTCCCCTACCCTCTCCCGGCGCATCGCGGCGCCGATGTCTGAGGGCAAGCTTAACGACGGGAAAGCGGCCTGTCCATATTGGTCTAGCCAATCAGGTCGATCGATTGCTCAATCGCCGTCAAGTCGCTCGACATAGTGGAAATAGCGGAAGTCTGCCGGATGACCCGACCCGCTCATATCCTGACACGCCATGCCGACAAAGGCCCCCGTGAAATTGGGCAAACCGGCCAACGTCGCCTCATCCGAGAGGATGGAGGCGTCGAAGGTCTGCGAAAGCCACGTCCATTCCGCCGCTTCCTCGGCACGGAAGGCGAAGCGCAGTTCCTCGTGATCGACCACCGCCCGCAACTCGGTCGGACCAGCCGGGGCGGGTGTTGCAGGCCCCATCAGGCTCTGTCCCTCCCCGTTCGGGAGGACCGACAGGACCTGGATCAGCTTTTCGCCCGCATCCCCAGCCGTGATCTGGAGGAAGTGGTATTTGGTGCTGTTGTAATAGGCGACAATCCCGGCGGCCTGCTGGAAATGCTCCGGCTCGTAATCGACCAGCGCGCACACGTCGTAGCGGAAGGCGGTCTGGCGGCGGGCGACCAGCGCCTGCTCGAAATGGCTGCCGATCGTTTCGCGCCCGAACAGTCGCAAATGGCCGGGACGTTCGGTCAGGCTGAAGATATGGTCCGGCTCGGGCGTGCGCAGCCATTGGAAGGCGGCTGGCAGAAATGGTGCGTCGAACTGGTCCCGCGCCTCGACCGGCGCGGGGACAGCCGCCACCGGCGTCGGTTCGGCACAGCGCAGCCAGCCGTCCGCGCCCCACTCCATCCGCCGGATCGCCGTCTCGCGGCCCAGCACGCAGCGATTGCTGGCGGGCAGCGGACGGCCGCAGAGATAGGCCATCCACGTCTCCCCCTCCGGCGTCTCGACCAGATCGCCGTGGCCGGTGCGTTGCAGCGGTGCGTCGGGCGTGTCGCGCGCGGTCAGCACCGGGCCGTCGGGATGCACCTCATAGGGGCCGAACAGGTCGCGCGCGCGCGCCATCGTCACGGCATGGCCGCGCTCGGTTCCCCCCTCGGCGACCAGCAAATGATACCAGCCGTCGCGCTTATACAGATGCGGCCCCTCGGTGAAACCCAGCGCCGTGCCGTCGAAGATGCGGCGACGCTCGCCCAGCAGGCGGCCGGTGGTCAGGTCCATCTGCTGGATCACGATCCCGGCAAAGCGCTTGCGATCGGGGCGATGGTCCCACAGCATGTTCAGCAGCCAACTGCGCCCGTCATCGTCATGGAACAGCGCCGGGTCGAAGCCGCTGCTGTTCAGATGGACGGCATCGCTCCACTCGCCGTCGATCCGGTCGCTCGACACCCAGTAATTGTGGAAGTCGCGAAGCGACGCGCCCTTCGCGCCGTCGACGGTGGTGCGGCCATAGCGCTTTACGTCGGTGAAGATCAGGTGGAACCGCCCATCGGCGTAGGTGAGGTCGGGTGCCCAGACTCCGCAGGAGTCCGGATTGCCCCGCATGTCGAGCTGGCTCGCCCGGTTCAGCGGCCGCGCCACCAGCGTCCAGTTCACCAGATCTCGGCTATGGTGGATCTGGACGCCCGGATACCATTCGAAGGTCGAGGTCGCGATGTAATAATCCTCGCCGACGCGCACGATCGAGGGATCGGGATTGAAGCCCGGCAGGATGGGATTGTTCGGGGTCATGCGGGTTTGCGCACCAAGGTCCAGAGGAGAGCCGCACCGGCCAGATCGAGCAGGCCGAGCAGGATGAAGAAGGGCTGATAGCCGACCTGATCGACCAGCGAACCGAGCGTCAGGGTAAAGATCAGCACGCCCAGATTGGCCGCCGTCCCCGACACGCCCGTCGCGGTCGCCACCTGATCCTGCGGAAACAGGTCGGAGCACAGGGTGATGACGGTCACCGACAAAGTCTGGTGCGCGAAACCGCCCAGGCACAGCAGCGCGACGGCGGCGACGGGACTGTTGACGCTGCCGACGAACATCATGCCGGTCATCAGCACCGCACCCAGCGTAAAGGCCCCTCGCCGCGCGTCGATCAGGTTGACGCCGCGCCGTTGCAGGGAGGCGACGACCGCCGGTCCGAACAGGCAGCCGAGATCGGCGGCCAGGAAGGGCAGCCAGGCGAACATCGCGATCTGGGTCAGGTCGAAATGCCGCGCCTGGACGAGGTAGAGCGGCATCCACAGCGACAACATGCCCCAGACCGGATCCGCCAGGAACCGCGCCGCCGCGATCGCCCAGAGGTTGCGACGGCGCAGCAGCTCGCCCAGCGGCGGACGGCGGCGCTGCTTGACGAGCGCGGCCTCCTGCCCCTCGACGATCAGTGTCTGCTCCGCCTCCGACAGCGCGCGGTGACGGGCGGGCGTCGCATACCAGAAGAGCCAGGCGACCACCCAGAGCAACCCGAGCCCGCCCGCCACGAAGAAGGCCGCGCGCCAGCTATGGTGGAACACCGCCCAGGCGACGAGCGGCGGCGCGAAGACCGCGCCGAACGAGGCCCCGATCTGATAGATTCCGCCCGCGACGCCGCGCTCGCGCGCCGGGAACCACTCGGCGACGACCTTCATGCCCGCCGGTTGCGCCGATCCCTCGACCAGACCCAGCGCGCCGCGAAGCCCGGCAAAGCCCAGCCAGCCATTGGCGAACCCATGCCCGATGGTGATGCAGGACCACACCGCGACGAACAGGGTGAAGCCGATCTTCAACCCGATCAGGTCGAGCAGATAGCCCGCCACCGGCTGGAACATGATGCCGAACTGAAAGGCGCCGGTGATCCAGCTATATTGTTCCGAACTGATATGCTGTTCGGCCATGATCGCGGGCGCGGCGACACCCAGGATGCTGCGGGTCAGATAGTTGATGACCATCGCACCCACGAACAGCGCGATGATCGTCCAGCGGATATAGGGAAAACCCTTCACATGCGGTCCTTCGGCCTGTTCGGCATATGTCGTTCCCATTGACCTGATGCGGCATGCCGGGGCACGGCTGTGGCTGAGCATCGGCATAGCGTGAAGCCCGATGACGGGACAGGATGACCGTGACCAAGACCCGAAAGCGCCCGCGCGGCGTGACCATCATCGACGTGGCCAAGGAGGCCGGTGTCTCGCCCATGACCGTCTCGCGCGTCATCAACGGCGATGCGGGCGTGCGCGACGAAGTGCGCGTCCATGTCCGCGAGGTCATCAAGCGGCTGAACTACACCCCCAATCTGATGGCGCGCAGCCTGGTGACGGCCAGCGAGGTCCGCATCGGCGTCATCTATTCCAACCCCAGCGCCGCCTTCATGAGCGAATTGCTGGTCGGCGTGTTCGAAGAAGCCTCGACCCGCGCGGCGCAGCTGTTCCTCCTGAAAGGCGAACAGGGCCGCCCGCCGACGCGCGAGGCGATCGAGGGGCTGATCGACCAGCGGATCGCGGGGGTCATCCTGGCCCCGCCGCTGGGTGAATCCGACTTCGTCCGCGACATCATCCGCGAGGCAGGGTTGCCCATGGCGGTGATCGGCGGCGTCGCGCCCGATGCCGTGTCCGTCTGGATCGACAATGCGCGCGCCGCCTATGACATGACCCGCCACCTGATCGCCCTGGGCCATCGTCGCATCGGCTTCGTCCATGGCAATCCCGGCCAGTCGGCCAGTATCGAGCGACTGGCGGGCTTTCGCCGCGCGGTCGAGGAAGAAGGCGGTCTCGAAACGCGGATCGTCCAGGGAGATTACAGCTATGCCTCGGGCCTGCGCGCGGGTGAGGAACTGCTGGCCGGGGAAAGCCCGCCAACCGCGATCTTCGCCAGCAACGACGACATGGCTGCCGCAATCGTCTCGGTCGCGCATCGGCGGCATCTGGACGTGCCGGGCGACCTGACCGTGGTGGGCTTCGACGACAGCACTGCGGCAACGACGCTCTGGCCGCCGCTGACCACCATCCACCAGCCCGTCCGCGCGCTGGCGACCGAGGCGTTGCAAAGGCTGATCCAGGAGATTCGAGGCGGGGTTCCGGCGCCGAACGGCCAGCCGCGCGTCACGGTGCTGGAGCATCAACTGATCGAACGCGACTCCACGGCCCCGCCGCGTTACTAGAATCGGATGGCATGACGTACAGTCTCCCCTCCCCTTCAGGGGAGGGGCAGGGGGTGGGGCGCTTCCGCAAACAAGCGGCTCGTGGAGATGCCCCACCCCAGCCCCTCCCCTAAAGGGGAGGGGTTCGGCCTGAAACCGTAAAATGCCATGCTCCATACGCGCCCTACCGCGCCGAAGCCGTCACACCGGCATCGGTCTGCACGACCGGCTTCATCGTCCCGTCGGGATTGTAGTAAAGCCGCTCGACCGTCACCGCGCGCCGTCCGATCGCGCCGCTCTGGTCGCCGATGGCGAGGTTCGCATTGTGCAGGAACAGGTACGACTTGCCCTTGAACTCGGCGATGCCCGGATGGATCGTAAAGCTGTACTTGCCCGAGCCCGTCAGCAGCCCGCGATAGGTCCATGGCCCCTTCAGCGAGGTCGCGGTGGCGTAGGAGATATGCTCGTCCCGCTGAGTCGTCCGGTCCAGCGAGGCATAGGTCAGGTAATAGAGCTTGCCGCGCTTGTGCAGCCACGGCCCTTCCTCGAAGTGCGGCGGCGTGATCTCGGTGATCGGGCCGTCGATCTCGATCATGTTGGGCTTGAGCCTGGCGATATAGCATTGCCGGTTGCCCCAGGCGATCCAGGTCGTGCCGTCGTCGTCAGTCATGACGGTCGGATCGATGTCTTCCCAGCTATGTGTGCCCTTGGGCGTCATCTCGTTGGTGATGAGCGCCGATCCCTTGGCATCGACGAAGGGGCCGGTGGGCTTGTCGGACACCGCGACCGCGATCGCCTTGCCCGGATGGCTGTTGTCATGCTCGACCGCAGCGTAGAACCAGTATTTGCCGTGTCTATAGATCGCCTGGCTGGCCCAGGCGTCCTTCTTGGCCCATTTGAAGTCCTTGACGTTCATGATGGCCCCGTGCGGCGTCCAGCTCTTCATGTCGGTGGTGGAATAGACCAGCCACTCCTTCATGTTGAACATCTCGTCGCGCTGCGCTTCGTCATGCCCGACATAGAGGTACAGCCGGTCGCCGACGACCAGCGGCGCGGGATCCGCCGTGAACCTGTCGCGGATGATCGGGTTGCTCCCCGGCCGGTCGGCCGCCAGCGCAGCCCCCGACGCGGCCAGCAGCAGCAGGGATGCGATCGTCCGCGACTTCGTCATCATGTGGGTCCCCGTCAGAAGTTGAAGCGCACGCCCGCGCGGTACACCCGCCCGAGAACGTCATAGAGCGCCGGGTTGACGAAATAGGGCGACTTGGCCGGATCGCGGTTGAACACATTGTCGACCTTGAAATAGGCCGTCACCGCCTTGCTCACATTATAGGTGCCGCCAATGTCGAAATAGAAGGCGCCGGGGATGAAGTTATTGTCGATGGTCGGCCGGTTCGCGGTCGAGGCGGGGCAGCCGGTGGTGCATTGGATGTACTGATTGCCCAGCTTGCCGTCGCTGAACCAGCGTTCCTGCAACAGCAGCGACCAGTCGTCGGTGGCATAGGTCTGCACCGCCAGCCACTTCCACTTGGGGGTGTTGCCGATATTCACGCCCGCCGTGTCGTTCGGGATCGTGTTCGGCAGGCCGGTATCGGTGATGAAGCGCCGGATATTGGTCGCCAGCGCCCGCAGCGTCAGGTTGCCCGGCAGGCCCAGCGGATTGCGCCAGCGATAGCTCGCCTCGATATCGAAACCATCGGTCAGGATCGAGGCCAGGTTGAACGACTGGACGTTGATGAAGTTCGGGCCGTTGGGGTTGTTCAGGTTGAACACGCCGCAGGTCTCGGGCGCGATGTTGAGGTAGCACAGGTTGACGATGTCCTGCGCACCCAGGCTGGAGATCACGTCGGTGATCTTGATCTTATAATAGTCGACCGACAGGCTGAGGCCCGGTATCGCCTGCGAATTGGAGAAGGCGATGCCCAGCGTGGTGTTGCGCGCGATCTCGGGCGTCAGGTTGACGTTGCCGATGGTGTTCTGCAGCGCCAGCACATTGACGTTGCGGAAGGGATCGAAAAAGCCCGGCAGCGTCGTGGTGACCGGCGCGGCGAACAGCTCCGACAAGTTGGGCGCGCGCACGTCGCGCGAGGTCACGCCGCGGATGCGCAGACCATCGACCGGCAGGTCCCAGGTGCCGCCGATCTTCCACGCCCAGACCGTGCCCGAGGTGCTGTAGTCGGTGACGCGCACCGCGCCGTTGATGTTGGCACGGCCGCCCGCGTCCGAGTTGATGACCGGCAGGTTCGCCTCGACGAACGCTTCCTTGACGCTATAGGCGCCGGTCCCGTTCTTGTAATTGCCCGCATACCAGTTGTTGCCGTCGGCCAGCAGCGCCGGGTCGGCCGGGTAGTTGGCATTGGCGGGCGTGTTGGCGAAGCCCGCGCCGTAAGGGTCGGCGCGCACGCGGTAGAATTCGTGGCGGAACTCGCCGCCGAACGCGACCGACACCGGCCCGGCCCAGGACGAGAAGGGCGAGCCCGAGAAGTTCAGGCTGATGACGTCCTGAGTCTGGCGGGTCCGCTGATACGGACCATATTGCGGCATGATATAGCTGATCGCCGCCGCCGAGGGATTGCCGCCAAAGATGTTGAGCGGCTGGCACCCGTTGGCGCGCGCGGTCGCATCGGCGCAGACGATCGCGCCGTTCAGCGTGGTCGCATTGATCGCCTGATTGAAGCGGCGCGACAGCATGATGTTGCTGACATCGACATCGGTATAGTTGGTGCCGTGTTCGAAATACATGTCGTAGGACCAGTCGGACCCGGCGACGCTCTCACGTCCCTTGGCGCCTGCGACGAAGCGGAACTGGCGGCGATCGGTATAGACCTGGGTGTTGCCCAGCGCCGCGTTGCTGGTGCCATACTGGAAATTGGTGATGCCCGCCGTGGCGCACTGTGCCTTGACCAGCGCGGGGACGTAAGGGTTGGCGCACTGGATGGTCAGGTTCGGGCGGTTCTGCCCGCCGACCGGCTGGTTGTTGGTCTTCACCTGGCCGATGTTGATCGTGCCGTAAAGCTCGCCATTGGGGGCGAAGTCATAGCCGATACGACCATAGCCGTTGACGCGCTGGATCTTCGACTGGAGCGAGCGTCCGGCATCGACATTGCCCGACAGGTCGCCGCCCTGGCAGAAGCCGGGCAGACAGCCCCGGACATTGCCCGCCGCGTCGCGCGCGGGCACGCCGTTCGAGCCGTACTGGAACTGGAACGGATTGCCCGACTGGTCGAAGGCGATGCCCTGTAGCGGCCCGGCGGTGATGAGGCCGTACTTCGTATAATTGTAGGACTGGGCATAGTCGCGGAACAGATATTGCGGCGACCCGTCGTTCAGGACGTTGCGGTTGATCAGCGTCGACTGGCGGAACCAGTCGCGGCCATTGGCCAGATTGATGCCGAAGTCGCCCCCGCCGACGCCGTCCTCATGCGCATATTCGGTGCTCGCGATCACATGCACCGTGTCGTTGAGCAGGCTGGTGCCGCCCGCCAGCTGGACCAGCACCTGCTGATCGTCGCCATAGGTGGTCACGCCGCCCTGGACATTGCCCTTGATCCCCTTGAACCGGGTATCGGTGATGAAGTTGACCACACCGCCGACCGCGTCCGAGCCGTAGGAGGCGGAGGCACCGCCGTTCACGACATCGACGCGCTTGATGAGCAGCTGCGGGAAAAGGCTGATGTCGGGGACGCCCGTCACGTTCGCGCCGACGACGCGCTGCCCGTCGAGCAGGGTCAGGGTGCGGATCGCACCGACGCCGCGCAGCGAGAAGGAACTGAGGCCCTGCTGGCCGCTCGACGTGCTGAAGGTGTTGGTCGCGGTGCCGGTCGAACCCTGGAGCGAGGGAAGCTGGGCGACCGTGGTGAAGACGTTGGGCTGGGCGTTGGCGGCGATCTGTTCCTCGCCGATCACCGTGGTCGGGGTCGGTGCGGTGAAGCCGCCGGTGGTGATGCGCGATCCGGTCACGATGATGTCGCGGGTCGGGCCTTCATCAGCCTGATCGGTCTGGGGCGCAGGGGTCTGAACGGCTGTCGGATCGGATGAAGCGTCCTGCGCTGCCTGGTTCGGCGGGACCTGCGCCCAGGCCGGTGCGGCTATCATGCCGCCCGCCAGAACCATCAGGCTGGCTGCGCCCAGCGCATGACGGCGCAGCCGCCGGGTGCGCGTTCCCGTCTTCATCATCATCCTCATCCCTTTTGATTCTGTTTTATCTGGTAACGTTACCAGCATTCATTTCCTGTTTTTGCGCGCGTGTCAATGTTGCAAAATGACATGTACGTCGGACACGCTGGCGGATTTGCGGGAATGAGCTACGTTCTCGCCTGGATCCATTTACCCTCCCCGCCACGGGGAGGGGGACCAGCGAAGCTGGTGGAGGGGGCGTGCCGCCAGCAACGACCTTTGCGGAAGCCCCCCTCCGTCAGCGCTGCGCGCTGCCACCTCCCCGCATCGGGGAGGAATAGAAACGGCTCAGTCCCCGGAACAATCCCCGCAGCGACCGCGCACTTCGATCACCGGCCGCTCGGGGCGAAACCCCGCACCGACAGCCGCGTCGCGGACCGCGCCGGTCAGGCGGTCGTCGTCGATATGCGTGATCTGCCCGCATTTGTCGCAGACCAGGAAGATGCAGTCGTGCAGGCAGTCGGGATGCGCATTGGCCACATAGGCATTGGCGCTCTCCACCCGCCGCGCCAGATTGGCCCCGACGAACAGGTCGAGGATGCGATAGACGCTGTTCGCCGCCACGCGCCGCCCCTGCGACTGCGACATGACATCGGCGATGTCATAGGCCGAGGCGGGCTTGTCGAACCCGGCCAGCGCCTCGAACACGCTGGCGCGCATCGCCGTCCACTGTTCCCCGGCGCGCTCTAGGGTAGCCTTGGCCGCGACGGAGAGGTCGGCCCCCTGGGGCTCCTGATGGGTGTGAACATGCGCCATGAAGGGGATTTAGGCGGTGCCGCCCCGCCGGGCAAGGTCCGGGCGGCGGGGCATTCGGTCCACTATCGCGCGCGGGTGCGAAACCCTATGATGGCATCATGCTGCAACCGAGCCCCGCCTTCATGATTACTGCCCGCCCCCGCAGCCTGGCCCGCTGGTTGTTCGCGGTCGCCGGGCTGATCGTCGCCATGGTCGTGGTCGGCGGCATCACGCGCCTGACCAATAGCGGGCTGTCGATCACCGAGTGGAAGCCGATCACCGGCATCGTGCCGCCGCTGACCGATGCGCAGTGGCAGGCCGAATTCGCCAATTACAAGCGCATTCCCGAATATTGGACCTTCAACCGCGACATGACGCTGGCCGGGTTCAAGGCGATTTTTTTCTGGGAATATCTCCACCGCGTTCTCGGCCGGGTGATCGGCATGGCCTTTGCCCTGCCCCTGATCTGGTTCTGGGCGAGGAAGGCCATTCCGGCGGGCTACAAGCCGCGCCTCGTCGCGCTGCTGGCGCTGGGCGGATTGCAGGGCGCGATCGGCTGGTGGATGGTTGCCTCGGGCCTGGTCGAGCGTACCGATGTCAGCCATATCCGGCTGGCGGTGCATCTGCTGACCGCGCTGTTCATTCTGGCGGGCATCGTGTGGACCGCGCTCGACCTGATGGCGCTGCATCGCAACCGCCTGGCGGCCCCTGCCCGGCTGAAGCTGCTGGGCGCGGGTGCGGTCGCCACGTTGTTCGTCCAGCTGATGTTCGGTGCGCTGACCGCCGGGCTGGATGCGGGCTATGCCTTTTCCAGCTGGCCACTGATGGGCGACGCCTGGTTCCCGGCAGGCACCCCGATGATGACGCCCGCCATCGCCAATGTCTTCGACAACCCGGTCTTGGTGCAGTTCATCCATCGCTGGTTCGCCTTCGCGGCGGCGGGGCTGCTCGTCTGGATGGCCGCGCGGGCGATCCGGCACGGCGCATTGCGTGCGGGCTGGCTGGTCATCGTGCTGGTCGTCGTCCAGATCGGCCTGGGCATCGCGACGCTGTTGTCGGGCGTGCAGATCGACATCGCGGTGGCGCATCAGGCCAATGCCGCGCTGCTGCTGATCGCCGCCACGGTCGCGGCGCATCGGCTCGGCAGCACGGCGCATAACCCCATGGTATCATAATACCCGTCAGCAAAGGCCCACTTTGCTTGACATTTTGGGACCTCTCCAGCATTGGACCCTTGTTCGCGCCGCCCGGGTTCACGGGCGGCGTGTTGCATTTCAAACCGAAAGGTCTCACGCCCATGAAGGCGCTCATGAAGACCACCAAGGCGGCCAAGCCGCACGAGGTGGAGAAGAAGTGGCATATCGTCGACGCCGACGGTCTGGTTGTCGGCCGTGCCGCCACCATCATCGCGAACATCCTGCGCGGCAAGCACAAGACGTCGTTCACCCCGCACGTCGATTGCGGTGACAATGTCATCGTCATCAACGCGGACAAGGTGCGCTTCACCGGCAACAAGCTGGGCCAGAAGGTGTACTACAAGCACACCGGTTATGCCGGTGGTATCAAGGGCATCACCGCCGCCAAGGTTCTGGAAGGCCGCTTCCCCGAGCGCGTCCTGGAAAAGGCCGTCGAGCGTATGATCCCGCGCGGTCCGCTGGGGCGCCAGCAGATGCGCAACCTGCGCATCTTCGCCGGCACCGAGCATCCGCACGCCGCTCAGAACCCCGAAGTCCTCGACATCGCGTCGATGAACCGCAAGAACAAGGTGGGCGCATAATGTCCGATAACCGCCAGTCGCTCGCCGATCTCGGCGCCACCCTGAACCAGCAGGCCGCTGCCGTCACCGCGCAGCCCGCCGCTGCGGGTGAAGCGCCCGCCGCCGCTCCCGTCGAGCGCGTCAGCACCACCCCGCTGCGTCAGCAGGAACTGGACAAGTTCGGCCGCGCCTATGCCACCGGCCGTCGTAAGGACGCCGTGGCTCGCGTCTGGCTGAAGCCGGGTTCGGGCAAGATCACGATCAACGGTCGTGACCAGGAAGTCTATTTCGCACGTCCGACGCTGCGTCTCGTCATCAACCAGGTGTTCGGCATCACCGAGCGCGAAGGTCAGTATGACGTGATCTGCACCGTCAAGGGCGGCGGTCTGTCGGGCCAGGCCGGTGCGGTCAAGCACGGCATCAGCCAGGCGCTGACCAAGTACGAGCCGATCCTGCGCGCTCCGGTCAAGGCCGCTGGCTTCCTGACCCGCGACAGCCGTACCGTCGAGCGTAAGAAGTATGGCCGCGCCAAGGCGCGTCGCAGCTTCCAGTTCTCGAAGCGCTAAGTTGCGGGCTGCCCCGGATTGCGCAAGCAATCCGTGGACTTGCCATCAAGCACGAAGGAGCGGTCCGGCAACGGGCCGCTCTTTTCGTTTGGAGCGGACTTCATCCGCCCGACAGGACGCCTCCCCTATGACAAACCCGTTATGGATTCCCGCCACCATCGCGGCCGCGACCTTTCAGGTCGGTCGCAACGCCCTGCAACGCGGGGTCATGGCGTCCTCGGGACCATGGGGGGCGACGCTGGTGCGGTTCCTGTTCGGCCTGCCCTTCTCGATCCTGTTCGTCACGCTGGCCCATTTGGTCATGCCGGGGGCCGACCTCCATTGGAGCGGCGCCTTCTGGCTGTCGGCGATCGTGGGTGCCGCGTCTCAGGTGCTGGCAACGGCCGCGCTGCTCGACGCCATGCAGCGGTCCGGCTTCGCGGTCGGCACCGCACTTCAACAAAGCTCGCTGCCGCTGGCCGCATTGCTCGGCCTGATCGTCTATCATGACCGGATCAGCGGCGTGGCCTGGATCGGCGTCGCCATCACCACGGCCGGCCTGGTCGCCCTGTCCTGGCCGCCGCCCGAGCAGCGACGCGCCTCGCTGATCGGTGCAGCGATGGGATTGGCATCGGGGCTGTTCTTCGGCTTTTCGCTCAACGCCTTTCGCCACGCCGCACTGGCACTTGATCCCGTCCACCCGGTCTTCGCCGCGCTGGTCTGCGTCGCCGTCGTTCAGGCGATGCAGACGGTGGCGCTCGGCCTGATCCTCGCCTGGCGCGATCCGGCGACGCTGGTCGAGGTGGCGCGCCGCTGGCGGCCGTCGCTGGGCGCGGGGTTGTGCGGCGCCTGCGCCTCGGCGGGGTGGTTCGTGGCGCTCGCCCTGTCCCCCGCCGCGCCGGTTCGTGCGCTGGGCATCATCGAGGCCCCCATCGCTGCCATGGCCGGACACCGGCTGTTCCGCGAGCGACTGGGCGCGCGGCAGATCCTGTCGGGAATCGCGATCATCGGCGGCGTATTGCTGACGACGCTGTTCTGACACCCCTGACGGGAATGTCACACGGACTTTATGAGGCGGCCATCCACGTCGCGGCACATTCGTTCATAGGGCGGTAGAGGAGGAAGGACATGAAAGCGCGTCGGGGCCGTGATCGACTGCTCCCATGGCTCGCCGTTCTGGCGCTGCCCGCCATTGCCGCCGCGCCGGCTCCGGTCGACCTTTCTGCCCTGGCCCCCGGCTGGCGGCTTGTGGCAAGCCAGGGGCCGGACGTGGAAGACCCGGGCGGCAATACGGCACCGGGCAAGCTCCATCTTTGCCTGACTCGCGATAGCGGGAAGACCTGTCGTCCCGCGCTCGACGACCTGCTGGCCGGTTCGGACCAGCCCGACGCGTTCGATGAAGCCCATTATCTGGAAACCGCACGGATCGTCCGCCCCAGCGCCGAACGTGCGCTGCTCTGGGTCCAGGTCGCCAGCGTCCATGCCGGCAATGGCGACCAGCGCGTCGGCCGCATGGCGCTGTCCTATGACCGCACGGGCGACCGCTTCGTGCCCGTCTTTCGCCAACAGACGAGCCGCAACAACAATCAGGAGGTGCGCTTCGTCGAAACGGGTCCGCTGCGCGGCGCGATCATTTCCGCCGTGCCCACATCCGATGCACCGTTCGGCTTCTGGATCACCGTGAACCGGATGAATGCCGGTGGTCGCTACGCCCCCGTCCTGCGCTATCGCAGCGGAACGCGTTATGGCGACGGCAATCCATTGGCGGTGATCGACTCGGAAATGCCCGAGACCTTGCGCCGGTTGAAGCTGTGGCACCCAGGCCAAACGATCCCCCTGCCCGACCGCGCCTGTCCCAGACCCCGGCTGATCGCGCAGGTCCTGTGGTGCGCCGATCCGCCCGCCAAGGCACCGCGCTAAAGCCGGACGATGGCGGTGGCGATCCGTTCGGCTTCCTCCGGGTCATGCGTGACCATCAGGATCGGGATGCCGCTCTGGTCGCGCACGACCTCCAGCGCATCCAGGATATCCCCCCGCCGTGCCCGATCAAGCGAAGACAGCGGCTCGTCGAGGAGCAGCACGCGCGGGTTGCTGAGCAGCGCTCGCCCGATCGCCACGCGCCGGGCCTCTCCGCCCGACAGGCTTCGCGGCCAGCGGTCCAGCAGATGGCCGATGCCCAGCATCGCGATGACGCCGTCCCAGTCGCCCCCGCCCTGCGCAATGCCCCGCCCCATCCCATAGCGCAGATTGGCCGCAACCCGCCGGTGCGGGAATAGTCGTGGCTCCTGAAAGACATAGCCTATACGGCGATGCTCGGCGCGGACATCGATACGGGCAGCGGCATCGAACAGCGTCTCGCCCGCGACCCTTACATGGCCCGTGTCCGGCCGGACGAGCCCGGCGACCATTTGCAGGATCGTGGTCTTGCCCACGCCTGACGGCCCGAACAGCACGGTCGCACCCGGCCCGGTGGCGAAGCAGGCCGCGACCTGCCCTTCGCCACGCCGCACCGTGACGTCGACGTCAAAGGACATGCAGCCCCCGCCCCATCCGACGCGCCAGCCATTCCGAGGCGACGAGCGCGACCAGCGACAGCACCACCGACACGCTGGCCAGTCGCCATACCATGTCCTCGCCGCCCGGCCGCTGAAGCGCGGAATAGATGGCCAGCGGCAGGGTCGCCGTCTCGCCGGGCACATTGGAGACGAAGGTGATCGTTGCTCCGAACTCCCCGATCGAGCGTGCGAAGCCCAGCACCAGCCCCGCGAGGACACCCGGTGCGCAAAGCGGCAGGGTGATGGTGGCGAAGACCCGCACCCGCCCGGCCCCCAGGGTCCGGGCGGCCTGCTCCAGCCGGGGATCGACCGCCTCGATCGACAAACGGATGGCGCGCACGACCAGCGGCAGCGCCATGACACCCGCCGCGATCGCCGCCCCCGTCCAGCGGAACAGCACGCTTACCCCGAACCACGCCGCCAGCCAGCGCCCGACCGGCCCTTCCGGCCCGAAGGCCAGCAGCAACACCCAGCCGGTGACGACGGGCGGCACGACCAGCGGCAGATGGACGATCCCGTCGAGCAGCACCCGTCCCGGAAACCGCCACCGCGCCAAGGCCCAGGCCAGGACGAACGCGATCGGCAGTGTCACGAGCATCGCCGTGCCACCGACCAGCAGCGACAGGCGAACGATCCCCCATTCCTCGGCCGACAGCATCAGGCCGTCATCGCGTCGCGAAACCATGAAGACGGAAGATCGCCTTGCCTTCGCCCGACAGCAGGAAGCGGCGGAAGCCCTCGCCCTCCGGGTTGGTCGACGCCTTCAGACGGGCGAGCGGATAGGTGATCGGCGGATGGCTGGCGGCCGGGAACAGGCCCGCCACGCGGACGCGCGACGAGGCCTTGGCGTCGGTGGCATAGACGATGCCGTAAGGGGCCGCACCCCGCTCGACAAGGGCGAGCGCGGCACGAACATTTTCGGCGCGCACGACATGCGGTGCGACCATGGCCCAGGCGCCCAGCTTCTCGAGCGCCGCCTTGCCATATTTGCCCGCAGGCACGCTGTCGGTATCGGCCATGGCGAGCGGCCCGGCGGACAGCGTCCTGCCCAGCGTGCGCGTCGTGACCTGCCCGCCCTTGCCCGCGGGTGCGATCACGACCAGGCGGTTGGCCAGGAACGCACTGCGGGTGCGGTCGGCCAGCAGCCCGTCCTTTTGCAGGACGTCCATCCATTCTTCGTCGGCCGAAGCGAACAGATCGGCCTTGCCGCCCGCCTGCACCTGTCGCGCGAGGGCGGACGAGGCTGCGAAGGAGATGACGGGGCGCGGATGCCCCTTCTTTGCCCAGGCATCGGCGGCGGCGGTCATCGATTCCTGAAGGCTGGCAGCGGCAAGGACCAGCGGGGCACGGTTCTGTGCGATCACGGGTGCGGACACGCACAATGCGCCGATCAGCGCGACAAACCCAAACCCCTTCATCGACAGCCCCCTTTTCGCCTTCATGGCGTCAGACGGCTGTAACGCACAAGGAACGATTTTATCCCACCAAATCCTCCCCGGCACGGGGAGGTGGCAGCCAGAAGGGCTGTCGGAGGGGGGCTTCCAGCAAGGCAAAGCCATGTGGAGAGACCCCTCCACCACCGCTTCGCGGTAGTCCCCCTCCCCGTGCCGGGGAGGAAAGGGCTTTTACGCCTCATCCCCCATGCGGAGCGCGGCGATGAAGGCTTCCTGCGGGATGCTGACCGAGCCGTATTCGCGCATCTTCGCCTTACCCTTTTTCTGCTTTTCCAGCAGCTTGCGCTTACGCGTCGCGTCACCGCCATAGCATTTGGCGGTCACGTCCTTGCGCATGGCGCTGATCGTCTCACGCGCGATCACCTTGCCGCCGATCGCCGCCTGGATCGGGATCTTGAACAGGTGGCGCGGGATCAGTTCCTTCAGCCGCTCGCACATGCCGCGCCCGCGCGTCTCGGCGGTGCCGCGGTGGACGATCATCGACAGCGCGTCGACCGGTTCCTCGTTGACCAGGATCGACATTTTCACAAGGTCGCCCTCGCGATAGCCGATCTGGTGATAGTCGAAGCTGGCATAGCCCTTGGACAGCGACTTCAGCCGGTCGTAGAAGTCGAACACGACTTCGTTGAGCGGCAGTTCATAGGTCGCCTGCGCGCGCCCACCGACATAGGTCAGGTTCTTCTGGATGCCGCGCCGGTCCTGGCACAGCTTCAGGATGCTGCCCAAATATTCGTCGGGCACATAGATGGTCGCCTCGATCCACGGCTCGGCTATCGACGCGATCTTGTTGGGATCGGGCATGTCGGCCGGGTTGTGCAGGTCGAGTTGCCCGCCGTCATGGCTCAGCTCAATCTGATAGACCACCGACGGCGCGGTGGTGATGAGGTCGAGGTCATACTCGCGGGTCAGACGCTCCTGGATAATCTCCAGATGGAGCAGCCCCAGGAAGCCGCATCGGAAACCGAAGCCGAGCGCGGCCGAGGTCTCCATCTCGAAACTGAACGAGGCGTCGTTCAGCCGCAGCTTGCTGATCGACTCGCGCAACTTCTCGAAGTCGTTGGCGTCGACCGGGAACAGGCCGCAGAACACGACCGGCTGGACTTCCTTGAAGCCCGGCAGCGCCTGCTCGGTCGGCTTCTTGGCGTCGGTCAGCGTGTCGCCGACGCGGGCCTGCGCCACGTCCTTGATCTGCGCGGTGATGAAGCCGATCTCGCCGACGCCCAGTTCGGTCAGCTGCTCGATCTTGGGCCGGAAACAGCCGACCCGATCGATCAGATGGGTCGTGCCCGCCTGCATGAACTTGATCTGCTGCCCCTTTTTCAGGGTGCCTTCCATCACGCGGACCAGGATGACGACGCCCAGATAGGGGTCGTACCAGCTGTCGACCAGCATCGCTTTGAGCGGCGCGGTCGCGTCGCCCTTGGGCGCCGGGATGTTCTTGACGATCGCTTCCAGGATATCGCCGATGCCGATGCCCGACTTCGCACTGGCCAGCACCGCGCCCGAGGCGTCAATGCCGATCACATCCTCGATCTCGGCACGGACCTTTTCGGGTTCGGCGGCGGGAAGGTCGATCTTGTTGATGACGGGCACGATCTCATGGTCATGCTCGATCGACTGATAGACATTGGCCAGCGTCTGCGCCTCGACGCCCTGCGCGGCGTCGACCACCAGCAGCGCGCCTTCGCACGCAGCGAGGCTGCGGCTGACCTCATAGGCGAAGTCGACATGGCCCGGCGTGTCCATCAGGTTCAGCGTGTACGTCTCGCCGTCCTGCGCCTTGTAGGCCAGGCGCACGGTCTGCGCCTTGATGGTGATGCCGCGTTCCTTCTCGATCTCCATGTTATCGAGAACCTGTTCGCTCATCTCGCGGTCGGTCAGGCCGCCGGTGAACTGGATCAGGCGATCGGCGAGCGTCGACTTGCCATGGTCGATATGCGCGATGATGGAGAAGTTGCGGATCTTGTCGAGCGGCGTGGACACGGGGGAAATGGTTTCCTGAAAAGCTATTCGATCACGCCACTAGCAAAGATGCGGGCGGATGCCAAAGCGCTTGTCTTATGACTTTGTCGTCCGTTCGAGCCAGGATGAATTGCCCGGGGCGGAAGGGGTCGGATCGCAAAACCGCTGGTCGAAGGACCGGGCTGGAGCAGGATCGCGATTAGGGTCACTTGCCGCGCTGGGCAGCGCCGCCCCGTGGGCAATGCCCTGGTGGCAATTTTACAACCCATCCCGCTGCGCAGGAGTGGACGCACTGACCAGGCAAGTGGTCCGAAGTCGGGGGACGGTTCGCCGCTATCTGACGACGATACCGCCTTGAGGCAGGCAGGCCGATTTCGGCACCACGTGTCCGCCCAGCAGCCTCGGCGGGATGGAACCCGCCGAGTTCACCAACGGCCCACCGCCACGGGCCTGATAACATCGCAGCTGGCGTATCAGCGGCCTGAAAATGGGGAGCAGGTCTGTAAGGCCGCAAAGTGTCGGGCGGTCCTGAGATCGTGCATCAGATGGCGACGATGATGTCGTCCGTCACATCGGTCACGCCCGGCGCGGCCCAGGCGGCGCGCTCCGCGATGCCGCGCTCGCTCCAATGGTTGACCTTTCCGCCGAGCCGCACGGCATTGCCCTCGGTCGTGACGGTAATGGCCTCTGCCGACAGGTTCGATTGCCGCTTGAAGGCCGCCAGGATGCGCTCGCGCACATCGCTCGCCACGGGGGCGGTGCGCACCGAGATCAGGTTGGTGACACCGATGACGCCGTTGATCCGCCCCGCCGCCTTGCGCGCCTCGTCGCGCTGATAGGCCCATTGCACCGTACCGCCCAGCGTCACCCAGCCATGCTCTACCTTTACCGAGATATCGTTGACGGGAACGAGCACGTTCCAGGTGAAGACATCGACGATGCGCTTGGCGATTTCATGATCGGCGGTCTTTGGTTGCGTGCTGAACCGGACCTTGATGTCCTCCGCGATCGCGCGGACGCCCGCCACCCGGCGTGCCGCCGCTTCCGCGGCCTGCTTCTCGGGATAGCTTTTGACATAGCCGGACAGGGTCACGACACCGTCATGAACCGAAACGCCGATATCGGCATGGTCGACGCTGGGTTCCCAGACCAGCTCTTCCATGACGTCTTCCTGCACTTGGCTGTCGCTCTTCTTCATGACGAACCTCCTTCGATTGGCGTCGCCAGGCATCGGCGGCGATCCGGCGGCCCTTTTCTTGCAGATCGCCCGGCCAAAAAATCCGCACTTATACGGAGGATGACGGCCGCACCCTCAGCGCCTCCGGTAATCTACGCATTGGCGCGGAGGGATGGGCCGGGAATGCTGACCGTTCCATCACGGTCGGACAAGGGAATTGCGGATGCCGGTCACAGACGTGTCAGCCCAATCGCCTCACACGGAAACACCCCCATCCGACATGCCCCCCCCTCCGTCCGTCCATGGCCTGAGTAGCGAGGAAGCGGCGCGGCGGCTGGCCCGGGATGGCGCCAACCGACTGCCGTCCGGGCAGCGGCGGACCATGGTACACATCATCCTGGACGTGCTGCGCGAACCGATGCTCTCGTTACTGCTGGTCGGCGGCCTCGCCTATCTGATGCTGGGCTCTTCGGTCGAGGCGCTGGTGCTGCTCTGCTTCGCCTGTCTTTCGATCGTGCTGACCATCGTGCAGGAGGCGCGAACCGAACGCGCGCTGGAGGCCCTGCGCGACATGGCGGCGCCGCGAGCCATGGTCCTGCGTGATGGAACGCCAAGGCGGATCGCCGGATGGGAGGTCGTGCCCGAGGATATCCTGGTCGTCGAACAGGGCGACCGGGTGGTCGCCGACGCCATGCTTCTGAATGCGTCCGAGCTGGAGAGCGATGAGTCGCTGCTGACCGGCGAATCGCTGCCCGTCCGCAAGCGGACGCTGCAACCGGGGGACAGCGTGACCGCGCCGCCCGGGGGCGACGACATACCGCTGATCTATGCCGGGACGCTGATCACGCGCGGGCGCGGGATCGCACGAGTGGTCCTGACCGGACCGCGTACGCAGATGGGGCGGATCGGACAGGCGCTCGCCGCGCTCGACACCGAGGCGCCGCGATTGCGCATCGAAATCCACGGGATCGTCCGCGTGGCCGCCATCGGCGCCATCCTGATGGTCGGCCTGGTCACACTGCTATTCGGCCTGCTGCGGGGAAGCTGGCTGGAAGCCGTGCTGGCGGGCATCGCGCTGGGCATGGCGCTCCTGCCCGAGGAGTTTCCGGTCGTCCTGACCGTTTTCCTGACGATGGGGGCCTGGCGGCTGGCGCGGGCGGGGGTGCTGACCCGGCAGGCCATGGCGATCGAGGCCTTGGGGGCCGCGACGATCCTGTGCGTCGACAAGACGGGGACGCTGACCGAAAACCGGATGAAACTGGTCGGATGGTGGCGACCGGCAGGCGAATGGCTCATGCCGTCGACCGGGGCGAAGAATGCCGACGAGGTGCTGAGCCTGGCCCTGCTCGCCAGTCCCGCGATCGGCAAGGATCCGATGGAAATCGCGATCGACGATGCCGCCACCCTGTCTGTGGAGCAGGGCCAATGGACCCTGCGGCACAGCTTTCCCCTGACGCCCGAGCTGCTGGCGATGTCGAACGTCTGGTCTCGCGGGATCGGGCAAACGCTGCTCGTCGCGGCGAAGGGGGCGCCGGAGGCGATCGCGGCGCTGTGCGACCTCGCCCCGGCCGAGCGGAGCGCGATGGAGGCGGCGATGCAGATGATGACGGCGCGCGGTGGGCGGGTGCTGGGCATCGCGGAAGCCCAGGTGCCGGACGAACGCCTGCCGGGAACGCAGGGCGAATTGCCGTTCCGCTTCAAGGGGCTGGTCGCCTTGGCCGATCCGCTGCGTCCCGACGTGCCTGCCGCCATCGCCGAGTGTCGCGCAGCCGGCGTGCGAACGGTGATGATGACGGGCGACCATCCCGGCACGGCAAGGGCGATCGCGCGCGATGCGGGGCTGGACCCCGGCGAGCCGGTCACCGGTGCCGAGATCGAACGGCTGGACGACGCCGCGCTCGTCGCGCGCCTGCGGGAAACATCGGTCTGCGCCCGGATCATGCCGGTCCAGAAGCTGCGCATCGTCGAGGCGCTGAAGGCCGCCGGAGAGGTGGTGGCGATGACCGGCGACGGCGTCAACGACGCCCCGGCGCTCAAGGCCGCGCATATCGGCATTGCCATGGGACAGCGCGGCACCGATGTCGCGCGCGAGGCGGCGGCGCTCGTCCTGCTAAATGACAATTTCCCTGCGATCGTCGCGGCCATCCGGCTGGGGCGCCGCGAATATGCCAATCTGCGCAAGGCCATCGCCTTCATCATCAGCGTCCATATGCCGATCGCCGGGTTGGCGCTGCTGCCGCTGTTGACCGGGACGCCCATCCTGTTCGGCCCGATCCATATCGCGCTGTTCGAGTTGATCATCGATCCCGTCTGCACCCTGGTGTTCGAATCCGAAGCCAGTGACGAGGCCGCGATGACCAGGCCGCCCCGCTCGCCCGAGATGCGACTGGTATCGTGGGACATGGTCGTCCGAAGCCTGCTTCAGGGCGGGATCGTCCTGGGACTGCTGACGACACTGGCCATTACCCTGCCCCATGACGGCTGGAGCGGCGGGGCGGTGCGCGTCACCGTGTTCCTTCTGCTGGTGGCGGGAATCCTGGCCTTGGTCGTCGCCGACCGGGCGGGCAGGAATGGCCTGATCCCGACGCTGCGCCGGGGGAACCGGGCGTTCCGTTTCGTCCTCCTGGGCATCGCCCTTGTCCTGACGACGATCCTGACCATGACGGACCTGCGAACGATCCTGGCCTTCGACCGCCCCGGCCCGTCGCAATGGCTCGTCGTCCTGGCGGGCGGCCTGGCCCTGGTCCTGTTGTTGCCGGCGACCAACCGCGCCTGGCCACGGGCAGGGCGATGAGCGCCCGCGCTTCGTATCTTCCCGTACAGCCACGTCGGGGATGCCGGGAATAGAAGATCGGCGAAGGCGAAGGAGAAGGCCATGCCAGAGACGATGCGCGCGACGATCTTCATCGAACCCGGACGGATCATCCTGGGTGAAAAGCCGGTGCCGCAGCCGGGGCCGGGCGGTGCGCTGATCCGGATCACCACGACGACGATCTGCGGCACCGACATCCATATCCTGAAGGGCGAATATCCCGTCGCCAGCGGCCTGACCATCGGCCACGAGCCGGTCGGCGTCATCGAGAAGCTGGGATCGGTCGTGACCGGCTTTACCGAGGGCCAGCGGGTCATTGCCGGTGCCATCACCCCGGCGGGTTGGGACAATGCCAGCCTGTCCGGCTGCGGCGCGCAATGCGGCGCGGGCACGGCCCATGGCTGGAAGGCGATGGGCGGCTGGCGCTTCGGCAACACGATCGACGGCGCGCAGGCGGATTATCTGCTGGTTCCCGACGCGATGGCCAATCTGGCACCGATCCCCGACGGCCTGACCGACGAGCAGGTCCTGATGTGCCCCGATATCCTGTCGACCGGCTTTGGCGGCGCGGAGGCGGGGCGCATCCGCATCGGCGACGCCGGCCGATATCGATATAGTCGAGCACCTTGGCGAGCTGACCGGACGAGGCCTGCGGCCCCATTTGCGTGGTGGGCAAGAGCGGATCGCCCACCCGCAGGCGATCGACCTGGGAAAGCGCCTTTTGCAGAAACGGCTCGAAGATACTGTCCTGGATCAGGACCCGGCTGGGACAGGTGCATACCTCGCCCTTGTTGAAGGCGAACATCGCAAAACCCTCGATCGCGCGGGCAAGGAAGTCGTCGTCGCGGTCCATGACGTCGGCCATGAAGATGTTCGGCGACTTTCCGCCAAGCTCCATCGTCTGGGGTATCACATGCTCGGCGGCATAGTGCATGATCGTGCGGCCGGTATCGGTCGATCCGGTGAAGGCGATCTTGGCGACGCGCGGATTCTCGGCGATCGCGCGGCCGACGACATGGCCCGCCCCCGTGACGATGTTCAGGACGCCCGGCGGCAGGATGTCGGCGATCAGGTCGGCCACCATCATCAGCGTCAGGGACGTCTGCTCCGCCGGTTTGATGACCACGCAATTCCCGGCAGCCAAGGCGGGCGCGATCTTCCACGCCGCCATCAACAGCGGAAAGTTCCAGGGTATGATCTGACCGACCACGCCCAGCGGCTCGTTGAAGTGATAGGCGACGGTATCGGAATCGATGACCGAAACCGCACCTTCCTCGGCGCGGATGCACCCGGCGAAATAGCGGAAATGGTCGATCGCGAGCGGCAGGTCGGCGCTGCGCGTCTCACGGATCGGCTTGCCGTTGTCGATCGTCTCCGCCAGCGCCAGGCTTTCGAGATGGGCCTCGATCCGATCGGCTATGCGCAACAGCAACGTAGCCCGCTCGGCGAGGGAACGATCGCCCCATGCCCCACGAGCGCGCCACGCCGCGTCCACCGCCAGTTCGACATCGCGCGCGGTCGACTCGGCGAATTGCACGATCGGACGCCCGTTGATGGGGCTGTGGTCGGTGAAATATCCGCCGTCCACCGGCTCGACCCAGCGCCCGCCGATGAAGTTTTCGTACCGCGTCGTCCGCATCCCATCGGCGCGGAGACGCGTGATCGTCTCGTCGAACATGACATTCTCTCCTTGGACTGCGATGGCGGAAAGGACCCGGCGCGGCCCGCGAACGGCCGCCTTATCGCGCGGACCGGGCATCCAGCGCGAAGCCCAGCAGCATCAGGCCCATGCCCTCGAAACCGAGATTGGTCGCCAGGATCAGACCCAGCGTCCAGAAACCGATGCTGGGCCAGGTCAGGGCGATGCAGCCCGCCGCCGCCAGGCTGTTGACGCCTGACAGCAGCATGGCCTGACGCCCCGGCATGGCGTGATAGGCCGCGAAGGCGCAGCGCAGGCCCCCGGACATCAGCAAAAGCCCCATCGACCACATCATCAGGACCCTCTTGTTGAACAGAAGGTCGTGCAACAGGCCGAACGACACGACGAGATAGGCGACAGCACCCAGGAAGAAGGTTGCCGTCCAGAGCCGGGAACGGGTTCCTATGGCGTAGAACAGCATCAGCGTGCCACCGGCCGCGACGACGGCACCGACGATGTAGCGGGCCTGGATCGTCGTGATGAACAAGTCGATCAGGGCGACGACGCCGCTGACCATCGCGACCCCGCCAACCCCGATGTACCAGTTCCTGGCCTCAAAGTTGATCGCGGCCTGCGCTGTGCCCGTTCGCGTTACGGTGTTCGCCATGACCACCTCTCCGTTCATTCGACAAGCAGCGTGATAGCGAGCCCGACATCAATCCGCCGTCCGTATTGTCCCGGATGCTCCATCGCATCCCGCAGGGCCGATGTTCGCATCGCGGCTGGCTGGCATATCGCGGCTGGGGCACGCAGGCTGGTCCATGCGATGGGACGACAGGCAGGATCATCTGGCTGATCGCGATCGCCACCCTGGCCTAGCGACGCATCGACGGCATCGTCGTCAAGCACGCCATCCAGCCTGGCGTGATGGCGGTCTCCACCCATGTCCTGGCGCAGATCGGACATACTGACCGGAACGGGATCCCCGCCAAGGTGGACGAACGCGACATTCCCCACCTGTCCATGTGGGCCAGCGCGCATGGCTGCCCTCCAAAGCATGGCCCGGCCGCGTGGTGACGGCGCAAGTCGTGGCGGCAGCCCGGCGTGGTCGATCGCGTCCACAACCGCGACCGGGCAGAAGCCCTGCTCGCGGAGGCGGGGGCTGGCGGGCTACGAACCGACGGGCAATCCGGACAGCGCAATACCGCGAGGGTCGTGGAGACGTTCACCATGTTCACCGGTCAACAGGGCTGCGCCATTATGTGCTTCACCCACGATCCGGGGATCGCGGCGACGTCCGACGTGGAGATCGGCGTGAAGGACGGTAGGATCATGTCCGCCCTGACACGGTCTCCGTCACCGGACCCGATCCGGCAGCAGGGTCTCGATCATGGGGCCGAGTGACTGGGCCTGTTCGGCGAGTGGCGGCGCATCGACCTGGGCGAAGCCGCGCAGGGAACGGTACAGAAGCGACATGGTGCCCAGGAGATGGCCATCCCCCCCGTTGATCGGCACGGACTCGACCGATCGATATCCCGTGAAGCGCGCGACCAGCAGGTGGGCGCCGTAATTTCCATCCTGTTCGACGTCATCGATCGTCACGGGGGCTTGCCGTTGGATACAACGCCCATCGGCGGACCCGTTGTTTTTCGTGATGATTGCGAAGTGGACGAGGTAAAGCAGTGGCAGATTGACCTGTGCCAGCAGATCAAGACTGTCGCTTTGAAGATCGAACAGACGGATCGTCCCGAATTGCGCACCATGCCGCACCAACGCATCGTGCAGGCCATTGTGCGCGGCGACGATCAAAGCAGACTGATCGCGATAGGATGCCGCCGCCGACTGCGCCTCGATTTCTGCAAGATCCGCCTCGGCTTCGATGATGCGGCGCATCAGATTGGCCCGTCCCGACGGGTCGCGGCTTTCGGCAAGACGCGCACGAAACAACGCTATGTTTTCTCTCAAAAAAAAGCGATGCATAGGCCGCCTCCAATCGCTTTTCAGCCGCTCGAACTATTCAAACTTTATGATTCTACGATTTTTTCGAAAAGCGCCTGAAATCAATTTACGCTTTAGTTTCCACTCCCGTCAATTGTTGATTTTTGCTACGGCGGTAACGTATATTATTGCGTAATATTAATTACAATGTTGGTCCATGGGCCATGATATCTTGAGCAAGACCGTGACCCCGCGTGGCTCTCGCCCATCGCAGTATCGTTCCGGCGACGGACGGCGCGCATATGCGACGACTCCGTCACCAGGCGCGGGACGGCGCGATAGACCTCGTTCCACTGGAAACGGCACATGCGAAACACGGCCGACGGTGCAGGGCCGTCCTTGAGGAGGCCGCCATACACCATGTTTTGACGATCGCGCAGGATGCCGAGGAACTGGCCACCGGCGCCAGCGTCAGCAAGGCCCGATGACCCGGCTCCTGTTCCTCATCTCGGCCTCGCTCACTCAAAGGCGATCGATCCATCAGGCGATCTCCGATGGCCGTGGCGGTCAGCCGTGGTGCGCACTGACCGCCGTCGCGAGCCGGGTGGTCAAGGCGGTATCCGCATAGGCCGGTTTCAAAAATGATGGACTGGCGTCAACACGGATACAGGTATCACCAAGCCTGCATGGCATTCGCAATAATCGCGAATATATCGACACCGTCGAACGTGCAGTTTCGTTTTTCCATAGATCGCCTGCCGTACCCCGGCCTCCTTCGGAATGCCGATGATCTGCTCTTCCGGAACCTGCTTCCGCTTCATTCCGTCCGCCCATTCTACGGCGCGGCTTCCATTTCCGGATGGATGAACAAACGGGGGCACGTCCCGACGTTTTTTCCTGACGATCCGCCACGGGCCAAACGCCGCTGATCCCCTGCACCCAGCAGATATCTGGACTGTGGTTCGCGCGGTGCCGCCAGAGCGTCGCATAGAGGCTGCCACAGGCTCGGTGCGCCCATCGCAACGCCTCCAAAGCGGCGCCGAGGCGCCCAGAGATATTGCACGCATGGAAAAGACGTACCGTGCCCCATGGCGCGGCGATCGGATTCGTCGTGCCATAAAGGGCGATTTTTCGACGATACCGGAATAGGTGCCCGCGTCGGGCAGCGTTGGGTAGCATCGTGATGATCCATCGCATGCACTTCCATGTACAGCGAGAGGACCATCCTGAAGTACAGATGCTCCCCTGGAGGATGTTAGGACGTTTTCACGAGGATTTGATGGAAATGGTCGGGGAGAGAGGATTCGAACCTCCGGCCCCTGCCTCCCGAAGGCAGTGCTCTACCAGGCTGAGCTACTCCCCGACTAGAGAGTACGGATCGGTTTTCAGAGCCTTTCGGGAAGGCCGATCCGTGCTGGAGGCGCGCCAATAGCCAGCGGCTCGGATGGGTGCAAGAGGTTTTTTATCCGTCGCCCGATTTATTACAGATTTCGCCCCAGTCGTCCCGCCAGATCGACGATATATTGCCATGCCACGCGTCCCGAACGGCTACCGCGGCGGGTTGCCCAGTTGACCGCCTCATGGCCGTCGAACGGCAGGTCATGGCGTGTCGCATAGGCGCGCACGATCGCCAGATATCCGTCCTGATCGAGCGTGTGGAAACCCAGGCTCAATCCGAAACGGTCGGCGAGAGCCAGCTGGTCGTCCACCACATCGCGCGGGTTGATCGCGCTGTCCTGCTCGCTGAGATCACGGGGCAGCAGATGGCGGCGGTTGGCGGTAACGAGCAGACGGACATGCGCCGGCCGCGCCTCCGCCCCGCCATCGAGCAACGAACGCAACTTGCGCGCCTCACCCGCTTCCTCAAAGCCCAGATCGTCGATGAAGACGGCAAAGGCCCGGTCGACGCTCTCCAGCATCGCGAACAGTTCGGGCAGGCTATCGAGCGTGTCCACCGACACCAGGGCCAGCCGCCCCGGACGATCCGCCTGAACGGCGGCGACGCCCGCCTTGACCAGCGCCGACTTGCCGGTGCCGCGCGCGCCCCAAAGCAACACGTCCTGCGCGGCATGTCCGTCCGCCAGACGCGTCAAATTCGCGAGCAGAGCCTCACGCTGCTGGTGAAGCCCCTGCAACAGGTCGAGCGGCACCGGTGCGAAACCGCGCGCGGCGTGCAGCGCCCCGCCCCGCCAGATATAGGCCGGATGCGCCAGCGGATCGGCGGACGGCGCCAGCGGCGGCGCCAGCCGTTCGAGGGCGGCGGCGATACGTTCCAGGACGGGGGTGGCGAGGTCAGTCATGGCGCCGCTGGTACGGCACCACTCCCCTCCTGCCAAGCGCGCCACGTCAGAGTTGGGCGCGGTGTGCCAGGATCGTGGGGTCACCCGGTGCGAGGGCCAGCGCCTTGTCGAACAGCTGCCGCGCGCCCTCGCGCTCACCCGCCACGGCCAGCGCTCGGCCATAGGCATCGGCCACGCCCGCATTCATCGGCGCCAGTCGATAGGCCGCCGCTGCATAGCGCCGCGCGACCACCCCATCCCCCACCTCGGCATAGGCGACGGCCAGATCGTGGAGCAGCGCCACGTCGCGCAGACCGAGCTGGGTACGCAGCCCCTCCAGCGTCTCGATCGCATCGTCCCAGCGCCCGGCGGTCATCTGCCACTGGGCGAGCAGGCGGCGGGCGGGGATGCTCTGCGGATTTTGCGAGAGATACAGGCCCAGGCTCACCGCCGCGTCACGGGCATGTCCGGTCCGCTGATAACCGTCGATCAACCGCAACATGGTCGGTGCGTCAAAGGTCAGGTCCGCCGCCCTGGCATAAGGACCCAGCGCGGCGGCATGTTGCCCGGCGGTGGCCAGCGCATCGCCATAGGCCAGCTGCGCCGCCGGAGCACCCGGGCTTGCGCGGACCAAGGACTGGGCGACTTGGATCGCCCCAGCATGATCGCCCTGGCTCGCCAGCCCCCGGATCAGGCCGAGCGCATAGGTCGGGTCCGTCGGGGACTCGGCCGCCGCCATCTTCAGGTCGTCGACGGTGCGGTCGGGGCGGAAGATCGCGGCGTCGCCCCGCTGCCCCGCCGCCGTTCGATCGGTCAGCGTCAACGCGTTCTCGGGATCGGCTATCATGCCGAGCCGCAGCGCATATCCATCCGCATCGGCCCGCGTCAGGATCGGGCGCAGCGTCGCCAGCGCGGCGGGCCGGTCCCCCACACCGAGCTGCGCCGCCGCCAGCAGCTCGCGGGCGGCCACGTTCATCGGCTGCATCGTCACCAACCGCGTCCAGGCGCGCGCCGCGCGCTGCGGCCGTCCCTGCGCATAGGCGATCGCGCCCTCCAGCATCGCCGCGGCGGGACGCATCCGCAACGCACCGCCGGTAAGCTGGAGCAGTTGCTGCGCCAGTGCATAATGCCCCGCCCGCGCGGCGATCACGGCCTGAAGGTAGAAGGCGTCGGGATTGCCGGGCTGCGATACCAGCGCAGAGCGGGTCGCCGCCAGCGCCTCGCTCGCCCGCCCCAAGTCACCCAGCGTCGCGGCATATTGGATCAGCGCTCGCAGATGATAGGCATCGCGCGCCAATGCCGCCCGAAACCAGGGCAGGCCCGCCGCCAGTCCGTAGCGGGCGCGCAGCACCTCGCCCTGCAGCGTCAGTGCATCGGGATCCGCCGGAGCCAGGGCCGCCGCTCGTGCCGCCGCCTGCGACGCTCCGTCCATATCCCCCGCACCGAAGCGGCTGCGCCCCAGATCGGTCCAGATGCGTGCGTCATCGGGATAGAGAGCGACAAGGCCTTGCAGCGCCTGTCGCAGGGGAACGCCGCCATCCTCTTGCGCCGCCACCTGCGCCGCGATTCGCGCCATCGCCGCGTCGCGCTCGACAGGCATATGGTCGACCGCATCCTGCGCGCCTGCCAGATCGCCCTGAAGAAAGCGCGCCTCGGCCCGCGCCGCCAGCGTCTGGTCCAGCGGCACGCCGTCCTTCAGCGCCCGGTCGAGCGCGGCGTCCGCCGTCACGCCCTCGCCCAGCAACAAACTGGTCCGTGCCAGCATCATCTGCGCCGCCTGCGAGCGGGGGGCCGCCTCGGCTGCCTGCCGGGCCTGGTCATGCGCCGCATGGTAATTGCCCGCTTCCAGCGCCGCCGTGGCGCGCCGCAGCGCCTGGGCCGGATCGACCGGCGGCTTGCTGGTGTAGACAAGGGCCAGCAGCCCCGCCACGGCCATCCCGATGACGCCCAGCACGGCCAGGATGCGGAGACGCCGCTGGACCGAGCGCCGCCGCCAGATGCGCCGCTTGCGCCGCATCATCGGATAGGGATGCGACCGCCGCCGGTCGCGTCCCCTTGATATCGCCCTCCTGTCCTCGCTCACGATCAGCGCGCGCCCGAGGGCCAGAGGATCACCCGCAACGTCTGAAGCAGGATCAGGGCGTCGAGGAAGGGGGAGTAGTTCTTGGCGTAATACAGGTCATATTCCAGCTTGTGCCGCGCATCGTCGATCGAGGCGCCGTAAGGATAGTTGAGCTGTGCCCAGCCGGTGATTCCCGGCTTCACCATATGACGCTCGGCATAGAAGGGAATTTGCTGCTCCAGTTGCTCGACGAATTGCGGACGCTCCGGGCGCGGGCCGACGAAGCTCATCTCGCCCATCAGCACCGACCAGATCTGGGGCAGTTCGTCGATCCGCACCTTGCGGATGAAACGCCCGACACGGGTGATGCGCGGATCGTCCTTCTCCGCCCAGACCGCCTGCCCGGCCAGTTCGGCATCCTGCCGCATCGAACGCAGCTTCGGGATATCGAAGGGCTGGTTGAACAGGCCAACGCGCCGTTGCCGATAGAAAGCTGGTCCGCGCGATTCCAGCCGGATCAGGATGGCCGTGACCAGTATTACCGGTACCGCGAAGACCAGCAGGATCAGGCTGACCGAAATGTCGAAGGCGCGCTTGGCCATAGACGACCACATGCGGCCCGACGCGAAGCCATCGGAAAAGATCAACCAGCTGTGGCTGACCGAGGCGAGATCGATACGGCCCGTCTGCTGCTCCAGAAAGGTCGATATCTCCGATACATGGACACCCGTCGTACGAACGCGCAGCAAGTCCTGATAGGGCAGCGAGCCGCGTCGTTCCTGAAGCGCCAGCACCACCTCGCCCGCTTCACGCTCGAGCACGAAGGCCGACAGGCTCGGGATGGCGGAACGCGGCACGGCGCGCGGGACCGCATTTTCCTCCGGGCGCATCGCGATCGCGCCTGCGATCACGAAGTTGGAGCCCGGCCGTTCCGCCAGCGCAGCGATTTGCGCCGCCCGCGCGCCCGCACCGATCAGGACCACCCGCCGCTTGAACCGATCCCCCCCCAGATATCGCCCGAGCAGCCCACGCACCACGACCAGAAGCACCGATGCGAAAACCATGGAAAAGAACAGGCTGGATCGCCAGTAGCTGACACTGGGAAAGAAGAAGAAGATCAGCGACAGGAAGATCACGCCCAGCGAGATCGCCACCATCAATCGCGCTGCCGCGAACCGGAGCGACAGGAAGGACGCCGCCGTATAAGCCCCGACCGCCAGCAGCGAAATCTGAAGCGGGATCGCGAAGCTGAGCACCTGCGGCAGCCGTTCGGCAAAGCTGCCGACAGGATAGTCGATCTGATGCGCGCGCAGGACCCAGCCCAGCTCCGCCGCGACCATCAGCAGCAGGAAGTCGGCCAGGCCAAGCAGCAGCGCCGCATGCGGGACATAATGTTTGAACAGACGGATCATCTAATGGACCGGCTTCCCCGACGCACACCCTAAGCCCCGTCATTGGAGCGATTTTCCATATTTTTGCAAATAATGACAAACGAACCGTGAAGATATGCGTTATGCAGGCGTTACAACCGATCCCGCCGCCATGTCATTCCCGTCTGGCGCGGACAATCCTGAGGGGGATTCATGCATAATCCGATCGTGCCGGTCATTCTTTCCGGTGGATCCGGCACACGTCTGTGGCCGATGTCGAAACCGGAAATGCCCAAGCAGCTGCTGCCGCTGACCTCCGACGAGACGATGTTGCAGCTTACCGCGCAACGGACCATTTCCAACGACTTCGCCGCGCCCATCGTCGTTGCCGGACAGCGCCACGCCGACATCGTCGAGGCGCAGCTGACCGAAGCGGGCACGCCGCCCCAGGCGCTCATCCTTGAGCCGGTGGCGCGCAACACCGCCCCCGCGATCGCGCTGGCCGCCCTGGCCGCCAAGCCCGAGGACGTGCTGCTGGTCATGCCGTCGGATCACGTCATCGCCGATCTCGACGCCTTCCACGCCGCCATCCGCTCCGCGCTGCCGATGGTGTCGCAGGGCTGGCTCGCCACCTTCGGCATCGCGGCCGACAAGCCCGAGACCGGCTATGGCTGGATCCAGGTGGGCCGCGAGATCGCGCCAGGCGTGCATCAGGTCGCGCGCTTCGTCGAAAAGCCCCGGCTGGAACGCGCAGAGGCCATGCTGGCGCGGGGAGACTATGCCTGGAACGGCGGCATCTTCCTCTTCCGCGCCGACCGGTTCCTCGAGGAACTGGGCCAGCACGCCCCCGAAATGCTGGTCGCCGCCGAAAAGGCGATGCGTGCCGCCAGCCATGACGGCAAGCGTATCTGCCCGAACGAGGCCGATTTCGCCGCCTGCCCGTCGGACTCGATCGACTATGCCGTGATGGAGCGCGCGGACCGCGTCGCGGTCGTACCCGTCGCCATGGGCTGGAACGATGTCGGCAGCTGGGACGCGCTACATTCGATCAGCGAGCTGGACGGCTTCGGCAACGCGCATCGCGGCGAAGTGCTGGCGATCGATACCAAGAACTGCCTGATCCGAACCGACCGGGTCCGGGTAGCGGCGGTCGATGTTCAGGACCTGATCGTCGTGGCCAGCGGTGACGATATCCTGATCCTGCCGCGCGGCCGCAGCCAGGACGTCAAGAAGCTGATCGAGGCAATGAAGCGCTGATAGCGGCGACCGGGCTGCCCGTACCCGGCAGCCCGGTCATCCGGTGACGGTAAGAATCTCGTCGATGGTCGTCGCGGTCACGCCATGTTTGGCCAGCCGCTCAAAGGCCTGATCCCACCACCGATCGAACATCGCCCGGTCGCGCGCATCGCGGACATAGGGCGTATGCCCAGGCTCCAGCGTCGGCGAGTGGAAGGAGAAGGTCAGCAGCCGCACATCATCGTCCAGCGCCCGGTCGATCCCCGCCAGTGCGTCGGTGATGCCCACCCCCTCGGGCGTCAGCGGAATCCGGTTCAGCAGCCCGGCCCGGGCGAGGATACCGTGCCCGCGCGGCCAGCGTCCTGCCCGGCGATACAGCCCCGCCCCGCCCCGCCGGAGCAAGCCGGTATAGACACTGGTCAAGGGCAGTTCGACCATCCCCTCGCGGCGAAAGCCATGCGCGTCGATCGCGCTGAAATCCATGCCGCCGCCTGGCTCATAATCATGGCAGGCCCGCATGGAACTGTCGATCCGATAGCCCCGGGAAGCCAGTAACGCCAGCGAGGCGGGACCCAGGCCATAACGGCCCGACCGGAAGAAGCGCGGCCGCGCGCCAAAGGCCTGGGCGAGCGTGTCCGTCAGCGTGTCGAGCTTGGCGGCTTCCCATTCGAGCGGCAGATTGCCCGCATGGCTGGTGAAGGGATCGACGACCTCATGATAGGGCGGCGTCACCCAGCCATGGAGTTGCGCCCCGATCTCGGAACGGCCATCGGCCAGGCATTCGGACAATATGTCCACGGCGGCGGGGTCCACCGCGACCGGATAGTCCACCATGCAGGCCAGGCCGACACCGGCCTCGGCAAAGCGGCGATGGGCCGGACCGAAAGCCCGCATCGCCTTGGTCGAACGATGGCGCGGATCGAGCGGCGCGGTCCAGTCAAACTCCTCCTCGACATCGACCGTCACCAGGAACCGCCGCCCAAAGGCTTCGGGCCAGACGATCCGCTCGGCAGCGGAGGCGGCCTCATGGCGCCGGGGGCGAGCGGCGTTGGGCATGATCAGGCGTTCGACGCCTGCCCTGCGCGCTGGTCGCCACCGATGGGCAGCGCCAGTACGACCCGGTGCAGACCGATGGTCAGGCCGCCCCCCATCTCGGCCCCCAGCTTGTCGATCAGGCGCAGCGAGAATCCCGTGCCCAGCAGGGGCGCGCCGTCGCGCTGTTCCTCGTCCCCCGCCTCGCTGAGCAGCGCCGCATCCGCCTCGACGGTCAGCGCGAGCGGGCGATCGATCCGCAGCGCCGCCATATCTTGGTCGACCGACAGGCTGGCCGACAGACGCTCTCCCACCACGCAATTGGACAGGAGCACCGAGAACAGACGGGTCAACAGCCGCTCGCACGCCCGATCATCGGCCAGTGCCGACAGGTTCGCGGACGCCGGATCGAAACGGATTTCGGCACGGCGCAATTGAGCCAGTGGCCCCAGTTCGGCCAGTACCCGCTGGATCAGCGGCGCGAGCGGAACGATGGTCGGTCGCAGCTCCAGCACATGCCCCTCGATCCGCGCGGCGGTGTCGAGATCCTCCACCGAGGCCAGCAGATCGGCAGCCATGGCGCGGATCGCGCTGGCACGATCGCGATAGACGGGCGCCACCGGCCCCAGCAATTCGCTTTCGATCAGTTCGGCAAAGCCCGCGACCGCATTGGCGGGCGTGCGGAGTTCATGGACCAGCTGGCGCAGCGAATCGGAAGAGGACGTCTCGGGCGCTGCCTCGACCACATTGGCCATCTCGTCCCGGCGCGGGCGACGTCCGCTGCCGCGATAGCCCGCATAACGCCCCGACGCGGGGTCGAAAAAGGGCATGGCGGAGACCCGCCACGATCCTGCCGCCGCCGAACTGCCACCGATTTCCAGCCGCGCGTCGCGAAAACCGGAGCGGCGGCGAAATGCGCCCATCGCCACGCCGTCGAACTGCGCCAAGCCCTGCATCGCGGTCTCGGCGATGCTGACGCCGACCAGCGGCCCACGCGTGACGCCCCCGACGCCCAGGATCAGGCCGTTGGCGTCGGTCTCGAAATCGAAATGGGCTGGTCCGGCATCATTCTGCGTCGCGCCGGTCACTTCCTCGCGCCGCTGGTTGAAGGCGTCGATACGCGCCACGAGATCCGCGATCTCATAACGTGGCGGCGCGGCTGGCGGCGGGGCGTGGCGCATCGCCTCGGCCATGAAGGGCAAGCTGCGTGCAACCTGGCCCAGCGCGACGAACGGCGTTGCCGCCTGGGTCGGCAGCGGGTCGAGCAGGATCGACACCGGCGCGGCGTCGGGTTCTTCGACGGGCTGCGGAGCCATCACAGGCTCCTCCCCTACGGGCGCGGCGGGGACCGGCTCGACCAGCGGTTCGGACACGGTTTCCAGCGGCACCGCGGCGACGTGCGGCGCTGGCTCGGCCGCGCCGGCGAAATGCGGCAGGACAAAATCGACCGGACCGAAACTCTCCAGCCCGCGAATCACCCTATCGGACAGATCACGACGGTGCCGCAGGACCGAGCGGGTTCGCGGGTTCAATGCGGGGAGGATGGCCAGCCAGTCCTCATCCGCCAGTTGCGCGCTGCGCAGCACGGTCGCGGCGACAGGTAGCGTGTCCTGGGCGAAGAATGCCACCAGCGCGATGGGCGGGCGACCGGTACTCAACATGCGTGCGCTGGCGATGCGCACCCCTTCGGCCACCCTGTGCCGCAATTCGGCGAGCCGCTCCAGCATCGGCGGATCGGCGGGCACGCGCCCACGGCTCATCAGGTCGATCAGCTGCCGCCAGGCAGTCTGCGCGCCGAAAGGCGTCGCAGTGTCGGCCGATAAAATCGTCGCCAGACTATCGTCGAACCGCACTGAGCTCCCTTCACGCATGGCCGATTGGCCCTAACGCCCCTGTCTTAACGTCCTTATCCTTCCAACTGGTAACCTGCAAATATCCTTATTGGTGGCGTTGCAATGCCCGAGAATTACGGTAGTGCGTAATTTTCTTATAGTACGCCGTCAAAGAGCATAGGGATTCGGCAGTTTATGTGGAGTATCGTGTAATGGCGCTCGATCGCATCGATCGGCAGATCCTGGCGCTGTTGCAGGCCGATGGCCGTATGACCAATGTGGAGCTGGCCGAACGCGTCGGGCTGACCGCCCCGCCCTGCCTGCGCCGCGTCCGCGCGCTTGAGGAAGCTGGCGCCATTCGCGGCTATCATGCCGACCTCGACGCCGCGCGCCTGGGCTTTCCGATCACCGTCTTCGCGATGGTATCGCTGCGCAGCCAGGCCGAGCATGACCTGGCCGCGTTCGAGGCGCATGTCGCGGGCATCCCCGAAGTGCGCGAATGCCATATGCTCAACGGCGAGATCGACTTCATCCTGAAGATCGTCGCCTCGGACCTGAAGAGCTTCCAGGAAATCCTGACCGGCCATCTGACCCCTGCGCCGAACGTGGCCAGCGTCAAGACGTCGCTGACCATCCGGACGGCCAAGCAGGTTTCGGGAATTCCGATCGAAGCCGACTGATCCGGTTTTGGAGGCAATAAAAGGCCGGTTCTCCGTTCGGGAGGACCGGCCTTTTTTGTTGGCGCTTGGGCGTGGCCTTCGACTTCGCTCAGGCTGAACGGATGTGGGATGTTGCGCCGATAAATGGCAACCGCCGCTCAGCCTGAGCGAAGTCGAAGGCCACGCCCCGCACCTCGCCAAGAAAAAAGACCCGCGCCGTCCCCGACGCGGGTCCCCATTGCTTACGCCTGGGTCGACAGCCAGGTGTTCCAGAAGCTCGCCAGATCGGCGCGCGGGGCGCCCTTGACGGCGTCGAACGCAGCCTTGGAGCCCGCCTTGTCGCCGCTGGCGGCGAGTGCGATGCCGAGGCGCGTGTTCACCTCATTGGCGTCGACGCCGCCCTTTTGCAGCGCCAGACGATACAGCTCGGCCGCCTTGGCGTAGTTGCCCTGGCCGTAATAGGCCTCGGCGGTCAGCGCGGCGAGCTTGCCGTCGGCGGCCGACTTGGCGCGTGCCTCGGTCGGAGCGAGCGAGCCTTCCTGGCGGTTCTTGGTCTCGGCGGCGGTCAGCATCGCCTTGGCCGTGGCATTGCCGGCCGGGATCTTGCCGGTCGCCATGCCTTCCTTCAGCACGGTCGCGGCTTCGGCGGGCAGGCCCTTGTCGGTCGCGTACTGCGCATATTCCATATAGTCGTTCTGGTCGGCCAGCGACTTGGAAGCGCGCATCAGGCGGAACAGGTCGAGCTTCTGGTTCTTGTCCAGCGTCGCCAGCGACCCCTGCTGCAGGCCATAGATGACCAGTGCGGTACGCCAGTTCTGCGGGGTCGGATAGGCCGCGAGCCACTTGCGCATCCAGCTCAGCGTCTCGGGGACCTGCTTCGCCTTGTTGGCGCGACCGATGGCGAACTTGTAATAGTCCTCCGGCGCCTTCTGGCCTGATGCGTTCATCTGGTCGATCACCGACGCCAGCTCGGCGTTTCCGCCTGCGACATCGCCCGTTTCGAACTTCGACTTGACGATCAGCATCGGCAGGTTGGGATCGTTATAGCCCAGCTGCTTGGCCTGCTGGAAATATTGCAGCGCGATCGGATACTGCTTGCCGTTGAAGGCCAGCGCGCCGCGACGATAGACATAGCGCGGCTTGTCGGCCGCCGGGGTCGACGGGCTGTTGATCAGCGCATCGAGCGGCTTGGCGAGCACCGCCTCGTCGATCGGGGCGTTCGGATTGGCCTGCTGGGCGGCGAACAGCTTGCCCGATTCGAGCTCGTAGCGCATCGCCGCGGCGATATACTTGTCATCCTCGGTCTTGGCGGCGGTTTCGACCGCGGCGACCAGCGGCTCGGCGGCGGCATAATTCTTCTGCTGCAGCACCGGCTGCGCGGCCTGGGCCGCCTTCAGCGCCTCGGGGCTCAGCTTCAGACCGCCGGCCGCTTCTTCCTTCTTCTTCTGCGCAGACAGCGGCGCGGTCAGCACGACGCTGCCCATGCCCGTCGCGAGCGCGGCCGCCAGCGCGAGCTTCGGTAGGATTTTCATGCGAATTCTCTCCAAGAATACAGCCGGTCGGTCCGGGATCGTCGATGGCAGGCTTGATAGGGACAGCGCGCGTCCCGTTCAAGCAGAGCGATTGATGGATGCCCCCTCTATCCAACAACCGCTGAACGCGGATTGAACGCGAACGCTCCCGACGCTAGCGCGCACGGCATGATCGCCGTCATCTCCCCCGCCAAGACGCTCGACTATCAGAGCCCCCTGCCCGACCTGGTGCCGACCGCGCCCCATTTCGCCGAAGAGGCGCAGACGCTGGCCAAGGCCGCCTCCGGGCTGGGCGAGGAAAAGCTCTCCTCGCTGATGCGGATTTCGCCCGCGCTGGCACAGCTGAATGCCGAACGCTTCCGCGACTTCGCCACCGCGCCGGAGCGGCCCGCGATGTTCGCCTTTGCGGGCGACGTCTATACCGGACTGGAGGCCAGATCGCTCGACGTGCCCGCCGTCCTGTTCGCGCAAGACCATCTGCGGATGCTGTCGGGGCTGTACGGCCTGCTCCGCCCACTGGACGCGATGCGCCCCTATCGGCTGGAAATGGGCACGCGCTGGGCGCCGGGTGGTGGCAAGCTGACCGACTGGTGGGGCGACCGCATCGCCGAGCGGCTCTCGCAGGAGGTCGAGGCGGAGGGATCGGGCACCATCCTGAACCTCGCCAGCCAGGAATATTGGCACGCGGTCGAGGGCAAGCTGCCCGCCGCGATCCGGGTCATCGCGGTCGATTTCCGCGAAGGGGACCGCTTCGTCAGCTTCCACGCCAAGAAGGCGCGCGGCGCGATGGCGCGCTGGATGATCGAGCATCACGTCACCGATACCGATGCGATGCGCGGCTTCGATAGCGACGGTTATGCGTTTGATGCCGAGGCAAGCACGCCGACATTGTGGAGATTCGTACGATGAGCGAGTGGAAGCGGGCGATCGTCATCGGCGCCTCGGGCGGGATCGGCCAGGCGATGGCCGATGCGCTGGAGGAAGAAGGCATCAACGTCACCCGCCTCGCCCGGTCGATGCCCGGCGACGGCCATATCGACCTGGAGGACGAGGCCAGCATCGCCGCCGCCGCCGAACGGATCGGCAAAGGCCCCGCCCCCGATCTGGTGATCGTCGCCACCGGCCTGCTCCATGACGGCGAGCGGGGACCGGAAAAGGCGATCGACCAGCTTTCGCCCGAATGGCTGGCGCGCAATTTCGCGGTCAACGCAATCGGCCCCGCGCTGGTCGCCAAGCATCTGCTGCCGCTGATGCCGCGCACCGGCAAGACGCTGTTCGCCGTGCTGTCGGCGCGGGTCGGGTCGATCTCCGACAATCGCATGGGTGGCTGGTACGGCTATCGCGCGTCGAAGGCGGCGCTCAACCAGTTGGTTCGCACGCTGGCGATCGAGCATAAGCGGCGCAACGACCGCTCGATCATCGTCGCGCTGCATCCCGGCACCGTCGATACCGCGCTGTCCCGGCCGTTCCAGGGCAATGTCCGCCCCGGCGGCCTGTTCGCCCCCGACCGCGCGGCGGTCCAGCTGCTCGACGTCATCGATGGACTGAAGGCGCCGGACAGCGGCAAGCTGTTCGATTGGGAGGGCAAGGAGGTTCAGCCCTGACGATCCTCCCCGGTACGGGGAGGTGGCAGGCCGGAGGCCTGACGGAGGGGGGCTTCCTCATTGGACGCCCCCAGCGGCACGCCCCCTCCACCATGCTTCGCATGGTCCCCCTCCCCGTACCGGGGAGGATCACAAAGCCCTGATTATCATTCAGATTACAACATCGTAACATCCGAGACATTCAGCCGAAACGCCTGAAATCCCATAAGAACCGGGCTGGCCGCCGTTTACTCCCGTCGGCGGCCAGCGCCTTCAAAGTCCCGCGAACATGCTGCCGGGGGGGAGCACATTCCGTCGGGCCTGCCCCCGCCGCCCCGTCCCGCGTCTCCGCCGGTCCTCCCGACTGGCCGCTCGCGAATGGGGCGGGCGGGGGTGGTCAGGCGGCTCACGCTCGGCTAGTACCTCTGGTTCCCATCTGACCATCAAGCCGGAAAGCAACAGACTTTGGCCGACGAGACGACCCTCGCGGAACCTTCCGATATTTCGACGATCTCCATCGTCGACGAGATGAAGTCGAGCTATCTCGACTATGCGATGAGCGTGATCGTGGCGCGCGCGCTGCCCGACGTGCGTGACGGCCTGAAGCCGGTCCATCGCCGTATCCTCTATTCGGCCGCCGAAAGCGGCTTCGTCGCGGGTAAGCCCTATCGCAAGTCGGCGCGTATCGTCGGCGACGTGATGGGTAAGTACCACCCGCACGGCGACAGCGCGATCTATGACGCGCTGGCCCGCATGGCGCAGGACTGGTCGATGCGGGTGCCGCTGATCGACGGTCAGGGTAACTTCGGCTCGATGGACCCCGATCCGCCCGCCGCGATGCGTTACACCGAAGCGCGCCTGGCCAAGGTGGCCAATTCGCTGCTCGACGATCTCGACAAGGACACGGTCGACTTCCAGCCGAACTATGACGGCTCGGAGCGCGAACCCTCGGTCTTGCCCGCCCAGTACCCGAACCTGCTGGTCAATGGCGCTGGCGGTATCGCGGTCGGCATGGCGACCAACATCCCGCCGCATAACCTGGGCGAGGTGGTCAATGCCTGCCTCGCGTACATGGAAAACGGCGCGATCACGGTCGAGGAACTGAACGAGATCGTTCCCGCCCCCGACTTTCCCACGGGCGCGCTGATCCTGGGCCGCTCGGGCGCGCGCTCAGCCTACCAGACCGGGCGCGGTTCGATCATCGTGCGCTCGCGCCACGAGATCGAGGAGATGCGCGGCGACCGCCGGGCCATCGTCCTCACCGAAATCCCCTATCAGCAGGGCAAGAATGCCCTTGTCGAAAAAATCGCCGAGGCCGCCAAGGAAAAGCGGATCGAGGGGATCAGCGACATTCGCGACGAATCGAACCGCGAAGGCGTTCGCATCGTCATCGACCTGAAGCGGGACGCGACCCCGGAAGTCGTGCTCAACCAGCTGTGGCGGCACACCCCCGCCCAGACCAGCTTCCCGGCCAACATGCTCGCCATTCGCGGCGGTCGCCCCGAGCTGCTGAACCTGCGCGACATCATCCAGGCCTTCGTCCAGTTCCGCGAGCAGGTCATCACCCGCCGCTCCAAGTTCGAGTTGGCCAAGGCGCGCGAGCGGGCGCACATCTTGCTGGGCCTCGTCATCGCGGTGACGAATCTAGACGAGGTGGTGCGGATCATCCGTGGCTCGGCCTCGCCGGTCGCCGCGCGCGAAGCCTTGCTTGCCCGCGAATGGCCGATCGCCGAGATCGCCCAATATATCCGACTGGTGGAAGCGGTCGAGCATGAAGGCTTTGGCGACACCTATCGCCTGTCGGAGACGCAGGTTCGCGCGATCCTGGACCTGCGCCTGCACCGCCTGACCGCGCTCGGCCGCGACGAAATCGGCGACGAGCTGAAGGGTCTGGCGGACTCGATCACCGAGCTGCTCGAGATCCTCGCCAACCGCGTGAAGCTGTACGAGGTCATGCGCGGCGAGCTGGTGGCGATCCGCGACCAGTTCGCGACCCCGCGCCGCTCGGAAATCGCCGCCGCCGCCGATGGCATCGACGACGAGGACCTGATCGAGCGCGAGGACATGGTCGTCACCGTGACCATGCAGGGCTATATCAAGCGCACGCCGCTCGACGCCTTCCGCGCGCAGAATCGCGGCGGCAAGGGCCGCTCGGGCATGGCGACCAAGGACGAGGACGTCGTCACCGAGCTGTTCGTGACCAGCACCCACACGCCGGTCCTGTTCTTCTCGAACCATGGCAAGGTCTATCGCTACAAGGTGTGGCGCCTGCCCGAGGGCGGCCCGGCGACGCGTGGGCGGCCGATGGTCAACCTGCTGCCGCTGGCACCGGGCGAGGTCATCTCGACCGTGCTGCCTCTCCCTGAGGACGAGGCGGAATGGGGTGCCCTGCACGTCATGTTCGCCACCGCCAAGGGCGCGGTGCGCCGCAACTCGATGGATGCGTTCACCAACGTGCCCTCGAACGGCAAGATCGCGATGCGCTTCGAGGAGGGCAGCGAGGACCGGTTGATCGGCGTCGCGTTGCTCGGTGCTGGGGACGACGTGCTGCTCGCCACCCGCTGCGGCCGTGCGATCCGCTTTGCGGCGGACGATGTGCGCGAATTCCAGAGCCGTACCTCGACCGGCGTGCGCGGCATCGCGCTGAGGGGCGAGGACGAAGTTATCTCGCTCTCGGTCCTGCACCGGGTCGGCACCACCCAGGAGGAGCGTGAGGCGTACTTGCGCTTCGCCCCCTGGAAGGGCGAGAAGGAAGGCGAGCCGGAGCTGTCGGTCGAGCGGTATGAAGAGCTGCGCGAATGCGAGCAGTTCATCCTGACCGTCTGCGCCAATGGCTATGGCAAGCTGTCCTCGGCCTATGAGTATCGCCGCACGGGTCGCGGTGGTCAGGGTATCACCAATATCGACAATATCGCCCGTAACGGCGATGTCGTCGCCAGCTTCCCGGCGTCCAAGGGGCATCAGCTGATGCTCGTGACCGACCAGGCCAAGCTGATCCGCATGTCGCTGGCGAGCCTGCGGGTCATCGGGCGCGGCTCGGCGGGTCTGCGGCTCTTCAACGTGGCACCGGGCGAGCATGTCGTCTCGGCCGCACGCATCGAGGAAACCGAGGAGGATGCCGAGATGAACCTGGCCGAGGGCACTCCCGAGATCGCGCCCGAGCCGGATGCGGTTATCGGCGAGAATCTGGCCGCCGGACCGGAGGATGGCGAATGAGCCATCCCGCTACCGCCTACAAGGTGCTGACCGCCGATCAGATGGCGGTGTTGGAGCAGGGGGGCGTCTTTGCGGGCGCCCCGGTGGATCTGGCCGATGGCTATATCCACCTCTCCACCGCCGGCCAGCTGACCGAGACGGTGGACAAGCACTTCGCGGGACAGAGTGACCTGCATATCGCAGCCGTCGATCTGGAAGCGATGGGCGAAGCGGTGAAATGGGAAGAGAGCCGGGGCGGTCAACTCTTCCCGCATCTCTATGCCGACCTGCCGCTGACGGCGGTGATCGCCTATGGACCGTTGAAGCGCGACGACGACGGCACGGTCCGTCTGCCGGTGGCGGGATAATCCCGCTATCGGTTTGACCGATACCGTTCCGTAACCGAAACGTCATAAATCTATCACGGCATGTTTACGGTCTTGTCCTATGGCGGACCGTGATGAAGCCGCCCGCCTTCTCTTCCTGGTCCGAACGTGCGGAAAGCCCGGCCATCGGGGCGGATGCGTCGCTGATCGATGCCATCGCCCTGTTCCGGCAATGCCCCGACATGCGGCTGCTGCCCGTGCTCGATACCGAAAGGCGGCCGGTCGGCGCGATCACCGAGCGTGACGTGAAGGGGTTGCTCTACAACCCGTTCGGGCATGCCCTGCTCCACAATCCGGATTTCGGCGCCAGCCTGACCGCCTATATCCGCGCACATCCCAGTTGCGAGGAGGATGCGCCCCTGGCCGAAAAGCTGGCGCTTCATGCCGATTGGGGCGCGCCCGACGCGCTGATCCTGACCCGCAAGGGGGTGTTCACCGGCCTGCTCGACGCCGCGCGGATCGCCCGGCTGGCCGCCGATGCGCAGATGGCGCTGGCGCAGGAGCGCATGGCGCGGGCGGGGCGCATCGACAAGGCCGCGCGGGCCTTCACCGCCGACATCGCCGCCCTGTCGGAGGAACTGCTGCGCGCCACCGCCGAGATGGGCGGCATGGCCAGCGACCTTGCCCGCTATGCCGGGGAGACGCAGGGGGGCGCGGATCGCATGACCGAGGCGATGGCCGATACCGGCTCCGCGCTCAGCGACATCGCGGCGCGCGGGCACGGGCTTGCCAGCGCCTTTGCCGCCATTACCCGCGACATGGACCGGTCCCGCACGATCCGCGAGGACGTGCGCCACCGGATCGCGGCGACCGACCAGCGGGCCGATGCGCTGGCGGCCAGCGCGACGACGATCGATGCGCTCCTGGCGCTGATCGAAGCCGTGGCGGCACGGACCAATCTCCTCGCCCTCAACGCCGCGATCGAGGCGGCGCGCGCTGGCGAGGCCGGGCGCGGCTTCGCCGTCGTCGCGCATGAGGTAAAGGCGCTGGCCGGCCAAACGCGCGAGGCGGCACGCGACGCCGCCCGCAACATGGGCGAGGCGAAGGGGAACCTCCATGCGCTCGTCGCCGAACAGGCCCAGCTCAACAGGGCGGTCGACACCATCGGCGCCATCTCGCAATCCATCGACGAAGCGGTGGCGGCGCAGGGCTTCGCGACGATCGGCATCGCCGCCAGCGTCGACCAGTCGGTCGCCTCCGCGCATCGCGTGGGCCAGCAGGTGCATCAGTTGCAGCAGGACGCGAGCCGGATCGACCGGGATGCCGGATCCCTGCTGACCCTGGCCCAGGCTCTGGAAAGCAATATCGGCAGCTTGCGCGACCGCACCGACGCCTTCGTCGCATCCGTCCTCTGACGGATCAGACGTAGAGATCGACGACGGTCATCCCCTCCCCCACCGCTTCCAGCAACAGGGTCCGGTGGCAATGACAGGGATCGCGCTCATAGCATAGCAGCGCACTGGGCTTCTCGCCCGCCAGGTCGAGCATCCGCGCGGCCGCCGCCTGTGCCTCGGGCAGGGCAAGCTGGTTATCATAGACCTCCCGCAGCGTGCCGACATCGCCCTTCTTCGCCGCATCGCGCCCGCGCTTGGGCGTGCCCAGATCCTTCAGATGGACATAGTCGATCCCGACCTCCTTCAATGCGGCGGCGAGCGGCGATTTGGAGAAGCCCGGCCGCCGCGACAAAGGCAGCGCACGGACATCGATCAGCCGCTCGACCCCCGCCGTTTTCAGCGTCGTGAGGAAGCCGTCGACCGTCGCGCCCTCATAGCCGATGGTGAAGATGGTCGTCATCACGCCCGAAATGGGGAGCCGCGTCCCGCAAGCCAAGTCCTTCCAACCGGGACCGTCCGGGTTTAAGGCCGACCGATGACTTATGACATTCATGTGATCGGTGGCGGGCTGGCCGGATCGGAAGCCGCGTGGCAGCTGGCCGAGGCCGGGCTGAAGGTGCGCCTGTCCGAAATGCGCGGCGGCGCGGACACGACGCCTGCCCATCATGGCGGCGACCTGGCGGAGCTGGTCTGCTCCAACTCCTTCCGCTCTGACGACGCGACTTCCAACGCGGTCGGTCTGCTGCATCAGGAGATGCGTGCGCTCGGCTCGATCATCATGGCCAAGGGGGACACCCATGCGGTGCCCGCGGGGTCCGCACTGGCGGTCGATCGCGACGGATTTTCGGGCGGGGTGACGGCAGCGCTGGCGGCCCATCCCAACATCACGATCGTGCGCGAGCGGATCGACGCCTTGCCCGAGGGTCCTGCGATCATCGCCACCGGCCCCCTGACCGCGCCGTCGCTGGCGGATGGGATCGGCGAGGCCACCGGGGCCGAGGCGCTGGCCTTTTTCGACGCCATTGCCCCCATCGTCCACCGCGAGTCGATCGACATGGACGTCGCCTGGTTCCAGAGCCGCTGGAACAAGGGCACGGGCAAGGATTACATCAACTGCCCGATGGACAAGGAGCAATATTACGCCTTCCATCAGGCGCTGCTCGACGGCGAAAAGACCGAGTTCCGCGAGTGGGAGAAGGATACCCCCTATTTCGACGGTTGTATGCCCGTCGAGGTGATGGCCGAGCGCGGGGTCGAGACGCTGCGCTTCGGGCCGATGAAGGGCGTCGGCCTGGACGATCCGCGTACCGGGCGCTGGCCCTATGCCGTCGTCCAGCTGCGGCAGGATAACGCGGCGGGCACGCTGTGGAACATCGTCGGTTTCCAGACCAAGCTGAAATATGCCGAGCAGATCCGCATCTTCCGCACCATTCCGGGGCTGGAGAAGGCCGAGTTCGCGCGACTGGGTGGCCTGCATCGCAACACCTTCATCCGCTCGCCCGAGCTGCTCGACGCGACGCTGCGGCTGAAGTCGCGGCCGAACCTGCGCTTCGCGGGCCAGATCACGGGGTGCGAGGGCTATATCGAGAGTGCGGCGATCGGCCTGCTGGCCGGGCGGTTCGCCGCAGCCGAGCTGACGGGGAAGACCATCGCCCCGCCGCCGGTCGAAACCGCGCTGGGCGCGCTGCTCGGCCATATCACGGGGTTGGCCGAGGCCGAGACCTATCAGCCGATGAACGTCAATTTCGGCCTGTTCCCGCCCATCCCCGGCCGGACCAAGAAGGCCGACCGCAAGCGCATGTACACCGACCGCGCGCGCGAGGCGCTGCCCGGCTGGCTCAACTCTCTTCCGCCGGGGCCGCCTCCGGTGCCTCAGCCTGTGCCTTTTGCCCCGGCGGACAGTCCCGCGGAACAGCCGGTCGACGCTTGACGGCGGTGGTGGCGAACTCGGTCGCGTTCATCGCGCCGGATTTGTCACGGTCGGCGGTGGCGAACTTGGTCGTGGCCTTGATCGCCCATTCGTCGAACGACAGCTTGCCGTCGCCGTCGCGGTCCAGCTTGGCATAGGCCTTGCGCCGCGCGGCGAGATACTCCTCGCGGGTGATCTTACCGTCGCGGTCCTTGTCGTAGTGGTCGAAGCGCTTCTGCTCGCGGGTGCGGGCGGAGGCTTCGGGTAAGGGCGCGTCGTCCTCGGCGGTTTGCGGAGAGGCCGCTGTCGCCGCGCTTGCGGCGGGAAGCGGGGATGGTGTGTCGGGTCGGCTTCCCCACAGGAACAGCCCTGCCCCCACCAGTATGAGCGTGCCCAAGCCACCGGCCAGATAGCGCCACATCTTCGTCTCCCCCGTCAGACGGACTATGGTTAACCGGGGTTAGGCGCAGGCGGCAAGGCGATTCCCTTGGCCTTCGACTTGGCTCAGGCTGAACGGGCTTGCTGGCCCCTGCCGCACCTCGGGCGTACCCCGGCGAAGGCCGGGGTCCAGTCTCCATACCGCTGGTGGCGCGGCATAACGGGGCGGGGGAGGCAACCGTCAGGGGCAATCGCTACTATAGTGCGACTGGACCCCGGCCTCCGCCGGGGTACGGCTTTGGGCAAAGGGCGTCAGCGCCCCGTCAGACCATGCCACGCCAATCGCGCGGCGCGCATCGGGTGGCCCGGCAAGCGATCCGGGTGGCGCAGGCTTTCGCGGGCCAGGATGGCCAATCCACTCAAACCCCGAACCGGCTTGGGTGATTTCGACGCCAGTATCGCGTCCAAATCCAATAGGGCCGCAACCCCGATTCGCGTGCGGGTCGCTTCATCGGAAACATGCCGCGCTAGATCGGCCTTCGCCCATCCCTCCCCCAGCGGCGCCGTCCCCGATTGCCCCAGCAACCGCCCGACACTTGCAAACAACACGCCCCCGCGCGCCTCGGCATGACGCGCGATGCGCTCGTCATCCAGCGCCTCGCCATCATCGAGAAGTGCTTCCCACCCCTCGATCATCGGCGCGAGGTCCGCCCCCCGGACGCCGCCGGGCAGGACCGAGTCCGCCAGCCGCTGCAATACCGGATGCGCGGGCGCGGGCGCGTGGTCGAGCTTCTCCAGCGCCTCATACCACCAAGTCAGCCGCATCTGGCCGATCATCGGCTCGGTCGTGCTTTGCAGGATCGAAGCGAGCTGATGGTCCAGATCGAGCAGCGCCGCGAACCCGTCCCGCGCCGAGGCTGGCGCATAGCCCACCGCGAGCGCCTGTTCGCGCATGACCGCTTCGATGGCGGACGACGGAATGGTGGCAGCATCGATCATCCCCTGCCCTTCGCACAGCTAGGCCCCATGAAAAAGGGCCTCCCGGTTTCCCGGAAGGCCCCCTTCATTTCGCAAGGATACCCGACGGCTTAGCCGCGATAGGTGACCTTCTTGACCGCCGCGACGACCTTGTTCGCGTCGACCAGCGCCAGCTTTTCGAGGTTGGCGGCATAAGGCAGCGGCACGTCCTCGTTGGTCACGCGCAGCACCGGCGCGTCGAGGTCGTCGAAACCTTCCTCCATCACCACGGCGGTGATTTCCGACGCGATCGAGCAGGTCGGCCAACCTTCCTCGACCACGACCAGACGGTTGGTCTTGGCGAGCGACTTCAGCACCGTCTTGGTGTCGAGCGGGCGCAGGGTGCGCAGGTCGATGACCTCCGCATCGATGCCCTCGGCGGCCAGCTTCTCGGCGGCTTCGAGCGCGACGCCCACACCGATCGAGTAGGAGACCAGGGTCACGTCCTTGCCTTCGCGCATGATCCGCGCCTTGCCGATTGGCAGGACGAAATCATCCAGCTTGGGCACGTCGAACGAACGGCCGTACATCAGCTCGTTCTCGAGGAAGACGACCGGGTCTTCCGAACGGATCGCCGCCTTCAACAGGCCCTTGGCATCGGCCGCGTCATAGGGCGCGATCACGATCAGGCCGGGGACGCTGGCGTACCACGGGCCATAGTTCTGCGAGTGCTGCGCGCCGACGCGGCTGGCGGCACCGTTGGGACCACGGAACACGATCGGGCAGCGCATCTGGCCACCGGACATATAGTTGGTCTTGGCGGCCGAATTGATGATGTGATCGATCGCCTGCATGGCGAAATTGAACGTCATGAACTCGATGACCGGACGCAGACCGCCCATGGCCGCACCGGTGCCGACGCCGGCAAAGCCATATTCGGTGATCGGCGTGTCGATCACGCGGCGGTCGCCGAACTCGTCCAACAGGCCCTGCGTGACCTTGTACGCGCCCTGATATTGGGCGACTTCCTCGCCCATCACGAAGACGCGGTCGTCGGCACGCATTTCCTCGGCCATCGCGTCGCGCAGCGCTTCGCGGACGGTGAGCTTCACCATCTCGGTGCCTTCCGGGATTTCCGGCGAGGCGGGCGCTTCCTGCTCGGCGGCGGCGACCAGCTTCTGCGTGCCGCTTTCCTGCTCGGCGGCCGCCGCGCCTTCCGGCATCGGCGGCGCATCGTGGTCGGTCGCCTCGTTCTTCGGCGCGGCATTGGCCGCATCGCCCGAACGCGAGCCCGACGCGGCGGCGGACGCAACGTCCTCGCCCTCTTCGGCCAGCAGCGCGATGGCGGTGCCGACCTTCACATTGTCGGTGCCCTCGGTGACCAGGATCTTGGCGATCACGCCTTCATCCACGGCCTCGAATTCCATCGTCGCCTTGTCGGTTTCGATCTCGGCCATGATGTCGCCGGACTTGACCGTATCGCCTTCCTTCACGAGCCACTTGGCGAGCGTGCCCTCTTCCATCGTCGGCGAAAGGGCCGGCATCTTGATCTCGATCGCCATCTCAGTAACGCTCCACCAGCACTTCAGTGTAGAGTTCAGCCGCATCGGGCTCGGGGGTCTGCTCGGCGAAGTCCGCCGCTTCGTTGACCTGCTTGCGGATATCCTGCTCCAGTACCTTCAGGTCGGCCTCGGTCACGCCCTGCTCCTCGAGCAGACGCTTCACATGATCGATCGGATCGGACTTGTCGCGCACGCCCTGCACTTCCTCGCGGCTGCGATACTTGGCGGGGTCGGACATGGAGTGACCGCGATAGCGATAGGTCTTCATCTCCAGGATGACCGGACCCTTGCCCGCACGGACCCAGGCCAACGCCTCTTCGGCCGCACCGCGACAGGCCAGCACGTCCATGCCGTCGACCTGGATGCCGGGGATGCGGAAGCTCTCGCCACGCCGATACAGCTGGTCCTCGGACGAGGCGCGGTTGACCGCCGTGCCCATGGCATACTGGTTGTTCTCGATCACGAAGATGATCGGGAGCTTCCACAGCTCGGCCATGTTGAAGCTCTCGTACACCTGGCCCTGATTGGCCGCGCCGTCGCCGAAATAGGCGAGGCAGACGCCGCCGTCATTGCTGTACTTGTGCCCGAACGCCAGGCCGGTGCCCAACGACACCTGCGCGCCGACGATGCCGTGGCCGCCATAGAATTTATGCTCGGTCGAGAACATGTGCATCGACCCGCCCTTGCCCTTGGAGATGCCGGCGGCACGCCCCGTAAGCTCGGCCATGATGACCTTGGGATCGATGCCGTAAGCCAGCATGTGGCCATGGTCGCGATATCCGGTGATCACCGAATCCTTGTCGCCGTCGAGCGCCGACTGAAGACCAACCGCCACGGCCTCCTGGCCGATATACAGGTGGCAGAAACCGCCGATCAGGCCGAGGCCGTAAAGCTGACCCGCCTTTTCTTCAAAGCGGCGGATCAGGAGCATCTGCTTGTAGAAATCCAGCAACTGTTCCTTGGTAGCCTGGAACGGTTGCGGTTCGGCGGGACGCTCCCGATTGGGGATGGGGGGCTCGCTGGTACGGCTTGGAGCTTTTGCCACAGTCGGGAACACCTTTGTTTCCGTTAGGGAAGGATGGACGCCTATTGGCGTGCTTTGTCATGAAACTCAATTCCCCCTCTTAATTCCCATCGTGACAGCAGGAATTTAGGGAGGAATAGCTTTGCCTCGGTTGCCTTGTCGGCGAACCGCAGCCTACAACGCTGGCCGATTATGGATAGACCCCAACACCCGTTCCGCATCGCCAATTTCCGCAGCTATTGGCTGTCGCGGTTCAGCGGGACCATCGCCGTCTCCGCCATGTCGATCGTGATCGGCTGGCAGGTCTATAATCTTGCCCGCGAGACGATGGACGTGCGGCAGGCCGCCTTCATGCTGGGCATGATCGGGTTCGCGCAGTTCGTGCCGCTGTTCCTGCTGACCCCGATCACCGGACTGGTCGCCGACAGCGTCGACCGGCGCTGGATCGTGCGGGCGACGACGGCACTGCTCGTCCTGACCGCCGCATCGCTCTGGTTCCTCACTTGGTCCGGGCATCTGACGCTGGGCGCGCTGTTCACCGCCGCCGTCGCTTTCGGCATCGCGCGGGCCTTTTCGGGACCGGCCTATTCCTCGCTTGCTCCCAATCTGGTGCCGCGCGAAAGCCTGCCCACGGCCATCGCGGTCAGCTCGATCGCGTGGCAGGTCGGCACCATCGCGGGTCCCAGCGTCGGCGGCCTGCTCTATGCCGTGCATCCCGAGTTCGCTTATGGCGTCGCGACCCTGCTCTTTGCCGTCGCGCTGTTCTGCATCTTCCTGATCGGTCCGGTGCCGCAGCCGCCCGCCCAGACCGACCGGCGCCCGCTGACCCGAATCGTCGAGGGGTTCAGCTATGTCCGCCGCAACCGGCTGGTGCAGGCGGCGATCACGCTCGACCTCTTCGCGGTGCTGCTGGCGGGCGCGACCTCGCTGCTGCCGGTCTATGCGCGTGACATCCTGCATGTCGGATCGCAGGGTCTGGGCGTGCTGGCGGCGGGCATGGGGATCGGGGCGGCCACTACCGCGATCTGGTTCTCGTTCAGGCCGATGACGCAGAATGTCGGGGTCAAGATGCTGATCGCCGTGGTCGTGTTCGGCCTCTCGATCCTGACCTTCGGCGTCGCCAGCCAGATCACCGGCGCGCTGGGCCTGGATACCGGAACGCTGGCGGTGAACGGCGTTGCTGTTTTCATCCATCCCGCCTTCCTGCTCAGCCTGATCGCGCTGATCGTTGCGGGCGGTGCGGACATGGTGTCGGTCTATGTCCGCCAGTCGCTGATCCAGCTCCACACCCCCGACGCGATGCGGGGGCGGGTGAGCGCGGTGTCGCAGCTGACCATCTCCGCCTCCAACGAACTGGGGGAGTTCGAGAGCGGGGTCATGGCCTCGATCCTCGGCCCCGTCGGCGCGGTCGTCTTCGGCGGGCTGGGCGCGATCGGGGTGACGTTGCTCTGGTCGCGGCTGTTCCCGGAACTCCGGCGCGCGCGAACCTTTGATCCGCCTGAAATCCTCAGCACCGAACCTAGCCACGGAGAAGCCAAGCCATGAAGGCCAACACCATCCTGGAAACGATCGGCAATACGCCGCACATCAAGCTCCAGCGGCTGTTCCCCGGATCGGAGGTCTGGATCAAATCGGAACGCTCCAATCCCGGCGGCTCGATCAAGGACCGCATCGCCCTCGCGATGATCGAGGCCGCGGAGGCCAAGGGCGACCTGAAGCCCGGCGGCACCATCGTCGAGCCGACCAGCGGCAATACCGGCGTCGGCCTGGCGATGGTCGCGGCGGTCAAGGGATACAAGCTGATCCTGGTCATGCCCGAATCCATGTCGATCGAGCGCCGCCGCCTGATGCTGGCCTACGGCGCGACCTTCGACCTGACGCCGCGTGAAAAGGGCATGAAGGGCGCGATCGAACGCGCGCTGGAGATCGTGCGCGAAACGCCCGGCGCCTGGATGCCCCAGCAATTCGAGAACCCGGCGAATATCGACGTCCATGTCCGCACGACCGCGCAGGAAATCCTGAACGACTTCCGCGATTCGCCGATCGACGTCATCATCACCGGCGTGGGCACCGGCGGCCATATCACCGGCGTCGCCGAGACGTTGAAGAAGGAATGGCCCGGCCTGAAGGTCTATGCGGTCGAGCCCGCCGCCTCGCCGGTCATCCAGGGCGGCCAGCCCGGCCCGCACCCGATCCAGGGCATCGGCGCAGGCTTCATCCCCGCCAATCTCCACACCCAGGCGATCGACGGCGTGATCGAGGTCGATGCCAATGTCGCCAAGGACATGGCGCGCCGCTCGGCGACCGAAGAGGGTATCCTCGTCGGCATTTCGTCGGGTGCGACGCTGGCCGCGATCCTCCAGAAGCTGCCCGACCTGCCCGATGGCACCCGCGTCCTGGGCTTCAACTATGACACGGGCGAGCGTTACCTGTCGGTGCCGGACTTCCTGCCCGAACAGTGAGCGACACGTCCCGGCCGCGCCGCGGCATCCGCGCGGTCTTGTTCGCTATCGCCGGTACGGCCAGCGTCGTACCGGCCTTGCTCGTGGCGAACGCGCCCGACATTCCCCGCATCCGGCATGGGTCGGCCCAGCGGGCGCGACCGGCGCCGCGCGTCGTCCCGCCCGCCGAGCTGCCCCCGGTCGAGCCGGTGGCGTTCGTCGACATGAGCCCGGACGAGGCGCGCGCCTATAATGCGGGCGTGCCCTTCTCGACCGATCCCAACCCGGCCGCCCGGCCCTTCCTCTATCGCGGATCGGCGGAGGACAAGGCGCGGGCGCTCGACTGTCTGGCGGCGGGCGTGCTGTACGAAGCGGGCGACGACGCCAGGGGCGAACAGGCCGTGGCGCAGGTCGTGCTCAACCGGCTTCGCCATCCCGCCTTTCCCAAGACGGTGTGCGGCGTGGTCTTCGAGGGGCAGGATCGCAGCACCGGCTGTCAGTTCACCTTCACCTGCGACGGCGCGCTGACCAAGTGGCAGCCGCCCGAAGCCGCCTGGACCCGCGCCCGCCAGATCGCGGCGATGGCGTTGAACGGCAAGGTCTTCCCGGCGGTCGGCCATTCGACCCATTATCATACCGACTGGGTCGTGCCCTATTGGCAGGCAAGTCTGGACAAGGTGGCGCGGGTCGGCAGCCATTTGTTCTTCCGCTGGTCCGGCTGGTGGGGCACACCCCCTGCCTTCAACCGGCACATGCTGGCGGGCGAGCCGGTCATCACCCAGCTGGCGGCCTTCTCGCCCGCGCATCGGGCGGGGGCCGATGCCAGCGCGGATGCCGGGGCCGCGCTGGCCGAAGGGGCCGTCGCGACGGGGACCATGACGCCACTGGCCAGCGAGCCCGACACCTTCCTCATCACCCTGCCAGCCGAACTCTCGCCGGACGGCTTCCCGGCGCTGGCGACGAGCCTGTGCGGGGCGCGCAAGGATTGCACGGTCATGGCCTGGCGCGACGCCGCTGCAACCGCCTCCTCGGTGCCGCTCAACCAGGCCCAGATGGAGACGATGGCCTTCAGCTATTTCCGCAACGCCGGCATCGGACTGGAACGGACCCTATGGAATTGCGGCGTCTATCCGGCGTTCAAGGGGCCACGCTGCATGAAGCGCATGTCGACCGCCATCGTCCCCTTGGCCGCTCCCACGCCGCAGCCCAGCCCGACGCCGACTCCCACAGGCGAACTGACCGGCATCCGTCGCGCTAGCACGCCACCGGCCGAGCCCAAACCCAAAACTCCGCCGCTATAAGCTTCTCCTGCCTTAAAATTTACGTCTACCCCGGCGAAGGCCGGGGTCCAGCCGCAAAACGAGGGAGTGGCTCACTGACCTCACCCCAACTGGATCCCGGCCTTCGCCGGGATGGGCGGAAAGGGCGATTCATCGCTTAGAGCGACGCGCGTCTTCCTAATCCCGGTGCGATTCGACCAGCGCGACGAACTCGGTCAGCTCGGCGATCGCCGCGTCGATATCCCGCTTCTGCGCCTGAAGCGCCTCGATCTTGGCGGTGCAGCGTTCCAGCGTCACCTCGCGCTGAAGGCGGCGGCCATCGCCCAGATCGTACAGGTCGATCATCTCGCGTATATCGGCCAGGCTGAACCCGACCCGCTTGCCCCGCAGGATCCAGGCAAGCCGCGCGCGGTCCCGTTGCGAATAGATACGCTGCGTGCCCCGCCGCTGCGGCGAGATCAGCCCCTCATCCTCATAGAAGCGCAGCGCACGGGCGGTGACGCCGAATTCGCTGCACAGCTCGGTGATCGAATAATCGTCGCGATCGACGCTGGGCAGCGGTTCGGCGGAGGCGGCGACCTGGGTCATGACAGTTGAGGCTAAATACCGTTTACGTGAACGTCAATCGGCACAAAGCGCGGTGCCGTTCGCACTGCGCAGGGTCCGCGCCTCGGCAACCGAGGCGCTGATCCGTTCGACATTCAGCGCCGAGAGCGTAGCCCGGCCGGTGCAGAAGGCATTGCAGGTGGAGGGCAATGTCGCGGGGAACTGGATGGCATCGCCGTCGAACCGCGCGGTAAAGCGACATGCACCGAGCGTCAGCTTCAACGCCGCACCCGATCGCTCCATGGTGCCGATGGCGGTGCAGCCCTGCCCCTCGCCATAATCCAGCATCACGCCGACCCGGCGGGCTGGACCCGTGCCGGCCGGCAGGATGCACATGCGATCCGTGTCCCGCGACCAGATGCCGTCCAGCGGCGCGGCCGCCGGATCGGCGACCAGCCCGGCGGCGATGCTCGCCGCTTCCAGCCTTTCGCCCGCCTTGTCGTCCCCGCCCTCCCCCGCTTGCCCACAGGCGGCCAGCAGCAACAGGGACGCCAGCGCACTCGCCCGCCGGATCACGCGACCGGTGCCAGCCCGTCGCCCTCGATCCGACGATAGAAACAACTGCGCGCGCCGGTGTGACAGGCCGGACCGGCCGGATCGCAGATCAGCCAGATCGCGTCCTGGTCGCAGTCAATCCGCATCTCGACCACACGCAGCACATTGCTAGAGCTTTCGCCCTTCTTCCAAAGCCGCCCACGGCTGCGCGACCAGAAATGCGCGTCGCCGGTCGTTCGCGTGGCCTCCAGCGCCTCGGCATTCATATGCGCCACCATCAGCAACTCGCCGGACGTCCGATCGGTCACGATCGCGGTCAGCAAGCCATGGGCGTCGAATTTGGGGTCGAGCGTCAGCCCGGTGTCGCGGTGGTCGGCCATGCGGCGGGGTTAGAACGGAATGGCGCCGAAGTCATCCGCTACGAACGATGCCGCCCCTCCATCACCCGTGACCGCGAATCGCCTCGATCAATTCCGACTTGCGCATCTTCGACCGGCCCGCGATCCCGATCTTGCGCGCCTCGGCCATCAGATCGTCCTTGGTGCGATCCTCCAGACGGGTCGAATTATGCTCCAGCGTGCCCTTTGCCCTGGCATTGGCGATACGGGCCGCTTTTTCCTTGGATTGGCCCTGCTTGCGCAGCTCCTCATACAGGGCGTCATCCTTGATCTGGGCGCCGTGGTCGCGTGCCATATGACATCTCCTGCTTTCGGCTGCGAAACGCGGTCTTGCCGAAAATGATCCCGCCAACGATGACAAACAGGCGACAAACGCGGACGACGTTCCTATATGCGCCCCGTCTGCCCCTTAGTTGCGAACGTTGCGAGCGCCTCTCCCATGCTGACCACCAACCCCTTCGACGACGACAAACTCCGCGAGGAGTGCGGTATTTTCGGTGTGACCGGCGCCGATGGCGCGGCGGCGCTGACCGCACTCGGCCTGCATGCGCTCCAGCATCGCGGGCAGGAAGCGGCGGGCATCACCAGCTTCGACGGCACGCTGTTCCATACCCACCGCGCGATGGGGCATGTCGCGGGCAATTTCGACCGTGACGACGTGATCCGTGGCCTGCCGGGCGACGTCGCCTGCGGCCATGTCCGCTATTCGACGACTGGCGACACCTCGCTGCGCAACGTCCAGCCGCTTTATGCCGATCTGTCGACCGGCGGCTTCGCCATCGCGCATAACGGCAATATTTCCAATGCGATGAAGCTGCGTCGCGAACTCGTGCGTCGCGGTTCGATCTTCCAGTCGACCAGCGATACCGAGACGATCATTCATCTGGTCGCGACCTCCAACTACCGCACGCTGCTCGACCGCTTCATCGACGCGCTGAAGCAGGTCGAGGGCGGCTATGCGCTGATCGTGATGACGCCCGAGGGCATGATCGCGTGCCGCGACCCGCTGGGCATCCGTCCGCTGGTCATGGGTCGCCTGGACGGCGCGGTGATCTTCGCATCGGAGACGGTGGCGCTCGACGTGTGCGGCGCGACCTTCGAACGCGCGGTCGAGCCGGGCGAGCTGGTCATCGTGCAGGGCACCGAGATTCGCTCGATCCGTCCCTTCCAGGCGGTCGACCCGCGCCCCTGCATCTTCGAATGGGTCTATTTCAGCCGCCCCGATTCGATCGCAGGCGACCAGTCGGTCTATTCGGTGCGCAAGGAAATCGGCGCGCAGCTGGCCCATGAGTCGCCGGTCGAGGCCGATCTGGTCATCCCGGTCCCCGATTCGGGCGTCCCCGCCGCAATCGGCTATGCGCAGGCCTCGGGCATTCCGTTCGAGCTGGGCATCATCCGCTCGCATTATGTCGGCCGGACCTTCATCCAGCCGGGCGACAAGGTTCGCCATCTGGGCGTCAAGCTGAAGCACAATGCCAATCGCGCGCTGATCCAGGGCAAGCGGATCATCCTGGTCGACGATTCGATCGTGCGCGGCACGACCAGCCTGAAGATCGTGCAGATGATGCGTGAAGCGGGCGCGGCCGAAGTGCATATGCGCATCGCCTCCCCGCCGACGCGCCATTCCTGCTTCTACGGCGTCGACACGCCCGAGCGTGCCAAGCTGCTCGCGGCCAAGCTGGACCTTGGCGGCATGACCGACTTCATCCATGCCGACAGCCTGTCCTTCGTGTCGATCGAGGGGCTGTACAAGGCGCTGAACGCCTCGCGCGGCGACAAGCCCAGCTATTGCGACGCCTGCTTCACCGGCGATTATCCGACGACGCTGACCGACCATGACGAAACCGCGTCGGTCGACCAGTTCGCGATGCTGGCCGAGCGGGTCGCCTGATGGCGGGTGCGCTCGACGGCAAGCTGGCGCTGGTCACGGGTGCCAGCCGGGGCATCGGCGCGGCGACCGCCATCGCACTGGGCGCGGCGGGCGCGCATGTCGTGCTGACCGCGCGCACCCCCAAGGGATTGGAAGAGGTCGAGGAGACGATCTTCAACGCCGGGGGGTCGGCCACCATCGCGCCGCTCGACCTGGCCGAGAATGAGGCGATCGGGCGGCTTGCGACGGCGATCGGCGAGCGCTGGAAGGCGCTCGACGTGCTGGTCCTGAACGCCGGGATGCTGGGTTCGCTGGCCGCCGTGCCCGCGATCGACGCCAAGGAATTTGCGCGCGTCCTAACCCTGAACGTCAGCGCGCAGGCAGCGATGATCGCGGCCTTCGACCCGATGCTGCGCCGTTCGAAGGCTGCGCGGGTGATCGGCGTCACCTCCTCGGTCGGTCGCAAGCCGCGAGCTTATTGGGGGGCTTACGGCGCGTCCAAGGCGGCCTTCGAGACGCTGCTCGGCGCTTATGGTGACGAGACGTCCGAGATCAGCGCGATCCGTACCGCCATCGTCGACCCCGGCGCGACGCGGACGCAGATGCGGGCCAAGGCCTATCCGGGGGAAGACCCGGCTTCGGTGAAGGCGCCCGAGGTGGTGGCGGAGCGGATCCTGGCGCTGGCGATCAAGGGGTTCGAGCCCGGGCATTTCGAACGGGTTGGGCTGTAAAAGGGCGTCGGGGCGTGGCCTTCGACTTCGCTCAGGCTGAGCGGAGCTTGGGGTAAAGACCTTCTTCAACCTCCGTTCGGGCTGAGCGAAGTCGAAGGCCAAGGGATACCCTCACCGCCCAATCCTACCGCAACGTCGCGATGATCCCCGCCATCTCGAACACCGTCCCTTGCGCATCGAGTGACAGCCCGCGCGCCACCCCCGCAAGGTCCTGCGAAGCGGCATAGGCATCGAGCGCCACCTTCAACCCCGGCCCCGAACGCCCCCGCGCACGGCCCGCGATAAAGGCAGGGACGCGATCCAGAAACGCCTCGTACCGCGCCTGCGAGGCCTTGCCCGCCAGCGACTTGGCCAGCTTCACCCGCTCGGCATTGCCGGGATCGCCCGTCTCCGCGATCCGCGCGATCGCGCTATCCAGCCCGGCGATGTTGAGCCCGGCAAACCGCAGCGCCCGGCCCGGCGCACCGTCCGCCACCGCGACCAGCGAGGTGATCTCGTCCTCATCCGCTTCGGGCAGCCGCTGGCGCAGCACGCGCGCGACATCGGCGTCGGACAGCCGCTCGAACCGCAGCAACCGGCAGCGCGAGCGGATCGTCGGCAGCAACCGTCCCGGCGCATGGCTGACCAGCAGGAAGACCGTGCCCGCTGGCGGCTCTTCCAGATTCTTCAGCAGCGCATTGGCCCCGCCGCGCTCCAGATCGTCGATCGCGTCGATCAGGACGACCCGCGCCGGACCCATGGCGGGCGCGGTCGCGAACATCGGTTGCAGCGTGCGGACCTGCGCGATGGTGATCGACCGCGCGAGGTCCTGATCCGGTTTCTCGGCATCCTTGGGCAGCCGCGCCATCACCCGGAAATCGGGATGCGACCCCGCCGCCATCAGCCTGGCGGTCGGATGATCCTCCGGCACGACAAGCCCGGGCGGCAAGGCCCCTGCCCCGCTCGCCCGCGCCAGCAGCCGCGTGGCCGCCGCGCGCGCGAAACTGGCCTTGCCCACCCCCTCCGGCCCGGCGATCAGCCAGGCATGGTGCAGCTTGGCTCCGCCCAGCGCGGCGGCAAAGGCGGCTTGTGCCGCATCATTGCCGACCGGCAGCATGGTCAGGCGATCAACCGAAGAACGAGGTCAGCCCGGCCCAGGCGCGACCGAAAAAGCCCGCTTCGTTGACATCCTTGTCCGCGACCAGCGGCAGGCGCTGGGCGGGCATGTCGGGCGAGGTGACGACCAGATCGGCGATATGCTGGCCTGCCTTGATCGGCGCCTTGATCGGCCCCTGATAGACGACCTTGCCGCTGATCGCGGGGTCCAGTCCGGCGGGCAGCGTCACGGTCAACTGGCGCGGCGCGACCAGGCCGACCTTGCTCGACGATCCCATCTGGACCTCGGCATCGGCGACCTTCTTGCCCTTGGCGACGACCGGCTTGGCCTGCCACGCGCGGAAGCCCCAGTTCATGAACTTGACCGACTCCTCGGCGCGCGCGTTGGAGCTGTTCAGGCCCGCCATCACCATCACCAGACGGCGACCATTCTGCTCGGCCGATCCGGTGAAGCCGTAACCCGCCTCTTCGGTATGGCCCGTCTTCAGGCCATCGGCACCCGCGACGCGGCCCAGCAGCGGATCGCGGTTCGCCTGGGTGATCGCGTTGCCGCCCATGGTCTTGCCCCATGAGAAATCGCGGCGCGAATAGAATTGCTTGTAGAGCTGCGGGAAGTCCTGGATCGTGTGCTCGGCCAGGTCGGCCAGGTCACGCGCGGTGACATAGGTCACGCCGCCGTCCGGCCAGCCGTTCGACGTACCGAAATGGCTGTTGTTCAGGCCGATCTGCTTGGCGGTGCGGTTCATCCGCTCGGTGAAATTCTGCTCGGTGCCCGCGATATGCTCGGCCAGCACGACGCACGCGTCGTTGCCCGACAGGGTGACGATGCCGTAGAGGAGGTTGGCGACGCTGACCTGCTCGTTCGGCGACAGGAACATGGTCGAACCCGCCTGCGGCCCGTGCCACTTCTTCCACGTCTCCGGCTGCACCGTGACCATGTCGGTCAGCTTCAGCTGGCCCTTCTTGACCAGGTCGAAGGCGACATAGACCGTCATCATCTTCGCCATCGAGGCGGGCGGCATCCGGCGATCGGCATCGCGCTGGAACAGGATCGCGCCCGAGGACAGGTCCTTCATGAAGGCGACCGGCGCGGGCGTGTCGAACTGCGGCGCGGCGGCAACCGAGGGGGTGACCATCGCGACCAGGGCGAGCGGGGCGGCAAAAGATGCGTACAGGGTCTTCATGGGTGTTCCGTGACCAAAGGGAGCCGACAGGTCAATCCTGATGCAGGATGCGGGCGTCGTCATAACCCGCCTCGGCCGCCGCGTCACGCAGCGCTTTGGCGGAATCGGCATTCAGTCCGGCGCGCTCCACCCGCCAGACGCGACCGGCCGGGATCGCGCGGGCGGCGAAGCGCAGGGCGAGCGCCTGGGCGCGCGCATGGCTGGAAAAACTGGCGATCTGGACACGGTAGCGGGCCTGGGGATCGAGCGCGATCGGGCGCGCGACCGGCGGAACGGCACTCGCCCCCGCCAGGATCAGGCCCGGCCGGTCGCCGCCCGGCGACAGCGCGCGCACCCGGATATGCGCGACGGCGCGCCGGTTCGTCCCCAGCAGCCTGGCCGCGCCCAGCGACAGATCCGCCACCCGGTCGGCCCGCCCCGGCCCGCGGTCCCCGACGCGCGCGACGATCGCCCGCCCGGTATCGACATCCGTCACCTCGACCATCGATTCGAGCGGCAAAGTGCGGTGCGCGATCATCACGTCATCGGGATCGAAGCGCTTGCCCGTCGCGGTGCGCCGCCCGGCCAGCTCATGCCCGTACCAGCTCGCCTGGCCGGTGGCGTCATATTTGCCGTAGCGCACCGGAGGCGCGTCCTCGGCGGGGGCAGCCGTGACCGGCGTGGCGAATGCCAGCGCCAGCAGCGCGATCGCCTCAGCCCGCAATCGCATCGGCCAGCAACCCCACCGAGAGCGCGTAGAAGTTCGAGCAATTGTAATCCAGGATGACCCGGTAATTGCCGGTCAGCAGATAGGCGGTCGCCCCCTGCCCATCCGGCTCCATCAGCGTCGCCAGCACCTGGTCATTGGGCCAGGCCGCACCCTGCGGCACGATGCCCATCGCACGCCACTCGGCGATCGTCCGCCAGCCGCTATGCCGCTCGAACACGCGCGGGCAGCGCGGGCTGACCAGCCGGTTGCGCACCATCGAACGGTCGAACCCGGCGGGCACGGTCACCGCAAAGCCCCAGGGCTGCCCTGCGCGCCACCCGGCATTGACGAAATAATTGCCGATCGAGGCCAGCGTATCCGCCTCGCTGTTCCAGATATCGGCGCGCCCGTCACCATCACCGTCCCGCGCGAGCCGCAGATAGATGGAGGGCAGGAATTGCGGATTGCCGGTCGCTCCGGCCCAGCTGCCCTTCAGCTGGTCGCGGGTGACGCCGCGGTCCATCATCTTCAGCGCGGCAATGAACTCGCCCTCGAACAGAGGCCGCCGCCGTCCCTCATAGGCCAGGCTCGCCAGCGAGCGGAGCAGGTCGAAATTGCCGGTATAGGCGCCGTAATTCGTCTCATGCCCCCAGATCGCGACCATGATCGATTCCGGCACGCCCGTCTCGCGCTCGATCCGCGACAGGCGCGGGCGCTGCGCCAGATATTTGGTCCGCCCCCGCCCGATGCGCGCGGCATCGACATGCGCCGCCTTATAGGGGGCAAAGGGGCTGAACCCGCTATTGGCCGGACCGCCCGGCTGGCGCCGGTCCAGCTCGATCACCCGCGAATTCAGCGTCAGCGTCGGCAGCACGGAGTCCAGGGTCGCGCGGCTGACTCCTTGCGCCATCGCGGTGCCGCGCACCTGTTGCAGATAGGTCTGAAACCCGGCCTCGTCCTGCGCGCAGGCGGGTGCCGCGCTGACCGAAGCCGCAAAGATCGACACGATGGCGAGGCGCTTCAGGCGCCGGGTAATGTCCCCCCACATGGATGCCTATGTGCCATAGCCGCGCCGAAGCCGGAACCTCGCACCACCGCAAGGCGGGCACGTCCAGCCGCGCGGCACGCCCTCAAATCGACAGTGGATTCGGCCAGCGGCTTGGCGTAGAGGCCCCTTCCACCGCGACCCCGGAAGAGTGGCCGAGCGGTTTAAGGCACCGGTCTTGAAAACCGGCGATGGTGCAAGCCATCCGTGGGTTCGAATCCCACCTCTTCCGCCATCCGACGCTCGCGTCGATGCGCTTTCGGGCTTGATGAACCCTATCGCCGTTCGCCCGTTAAGAACCCACGCAATTTCAGGTAACTGGCTTTCCGCCATCGCCTGCGACATTGCCGGGAGAATGATCGCATGGCGAAGATGACGCTGCCTGAGCTGGCGAAGAAGATGGCCAGGCTCGATTTCGCGATGCTCGCGACGCAGAGCGCGTCCGGGGCGATGACGGCGCGGCCGATGAGCAACAATGGCGATGTCGATTATGACGGCGACAGCTATTTCTTTGCCTATGCCCAGTCGCGCAAGGTCGCCGAGATCCAGGCCCAGCCGCTGGTGACGCTCAGCTATACCGGGGCGGTCGGGATGCTGGGTGGCCCGCCCCTGTTCGTCGCGATCGAGGGGCGCGCCACGCTGATCCAGGACCGTGCGCAGTTCGCGGCGCACTGGACCAAGGATCTCGACCATTATTTCCCCGATGGCATCGACACGCCGGGCGTGGTGATGATCCGGGTCCATGCCGAGCGCATCAGCTATTGGAACGGCGAGGACGAGGGCGAGATCGCCGCCTGAACCCTTCCCTTGTCTTTCGTGAAGGACATCGACATGAGCGATTACGAAACCTCGCGACGCGGCGTCCTGGGCGGGGCGGCGTTGGGGCTGGTGGCAACGGCCGCGCCGGGCACGGCGATGGCACAGGCGGGCGGCGACGGCGTGCCCAGCCTGCGCGATCCGCGCTCGGCCTATACCCGCACGCCCTTCCCCGAGCAGCGCCAGCCTTGGCCCGCGCTCGCCAGCAAGATGACGCCGCGCCCCGACCATGGCGAGACCAGCTATCGCGGATCGGGCAAGCTGACGGGTCGCAAGGCGCTGCTGACCGGCGGAGACAGCGGCATCGGGCGCGCCGCCGCCATCGCCTTTGCCCGCGAGGGTGCCGATGTCGCGATCAACTATCATCCCAGCGAGGAGCCGGACGCGCGCGAGGTCGCCGACCTGATCCGTCAGGCGGGGCGCAAGGCGGTGCTGCTGCCCGCCGACATCCGCACGCAAAAGGCCTGCGAGGAGGTGGTGCGCAAGGCGATCGCGCAGCTCGGCGGGCTGGACCTGCTGGTCAACAATGCCGCCTATCAACAGTCCAAGGCGGACATCATGGAGATCAGCGATGAACAGTTCGTCCGCACCTTTGAGACGAACGTCTATCACGTCTTCCGCTTTTCCAAGGCGGCGATCCCGTCGATGCCGCCGGGATCGGTCATCATCAACACCATCTCGCAGAACAGCTATGATCCGGGCGAGGACCTGATCGACTATGCATCGACCAAGGCGGCGATCCAGAATTTGACCCGCGGCATGGCCAAGCAGTTGGCGAAGAAGGGTATCCGCGTCAACGCGGTGTCGCCCGGCCCGATCTGGACCCCGCTTCAGGTCGCGGGCGGGCAGTTGCCGGGCAAGATGCACGAGTTCGGCCAGGACACCTCGCTCGGCCGCGCAGGGCAGCCCGCCGAACTGGCCTCGCTCTATGTCGCTCTGGCGAGCGGCGAGGCGACCTTCTCCACCGGCACCGCCGTCGGCGCGCATGGCGGCAAGGGCTTTCCATAAGCAGGGATCATGACGCGAAGTTCATGTTATGATCCTTGACTTGGGGGCGGTGAAGGGTGCTCCATCGGGCATAAACTCCCGATTGCAGGATCATCATGAAGCGCTTTGCTTTTGCCGTCGCCCTCCTCGCCTCCTCTGCCGCCATTGCCCAGACGGGTCTGTTGCCCGGTGTCGACAAGGCGCTGATCGACCCCAGCGTCAAACCCGGCGACAATTTCAACGACTATGCCAATGGGACGTGGATCAAGACCGCGCAGATTCCGGCGGATCGCTCGTCCATCGGCGTCGGGCTGGACGTCTCGCTGCGGGCCGAGGCGCGCACCGCCGCGATCATCAAGGGCGCTGCATCGGCCAAAGGCGCGCCCGGCAGCGATGAGCAGCGGATCGCCGATTATTATACCGCCTATACCGACACGGCCGGGATCGAGGCGCGCGGGCTGAAGCCGATCCAGAGCGATCTGGCCGCCATTGCCGCGATCAAGGACAAAAGCGACCTGTCACGCGCGATCGGCGCGGCGATGCGGTCGGACACCGATCCGTTCAACAACAATAACTACGCCAGCACCAACGACCTGTTCGGCCTGTTCGTCAGCCAGGACCTGAACCACCCGACCCGCAACGTGCCCTATCTGATGCAGGGCGGGCTCGGCCTGCCCGACCGGGATTATTATCTGTCGGACAAGCCGGAGATGGCGGAAATCCGCACCGCCTATCGCGCCTATCTGACCCAGTTGATGACGCTGGCCGGGCTGTCCGATCCGCAAGGGCGTGCCGATCGGGTCTTCGCGCTGGAGATGAAGATCGCCGCCGCGCAGACCGACATCATCGCCAGCCAGGACGCGCATAAAGGCGACAATCCCTGGACCCGCGCCGATTTCGATACCAAGGCGCCGGGCATCGACTGGAACGCCTTCTGGACCGCATCGGGCGTACCCGCCAGCCAGCGCGACTTCATCGCGTGGCAACCGGACGCGATCACCAAGCTGTCGGCGCTGGTCGCCAGCGAGCCGCTGCAGAGCTGGCAGGACTGGCTGGCCTTCCACAGCATCAACCAGGTGACCAGTTCGCTGCCCAAGGCGATCGACGATGCGTCGTTCGGCTTTTACGGCCGTACGCTGAACGGCACGCCCGCGCAGCAGCCGCGCGAGAAGCGGGGTATCTCCGCCGTCAACGGCGCGCTGGGCGAGGCGGTCGGCAAGATCTATGCCGCGCGCTATTTCCCGGCCTCGTCCAAGGTCGAAATCCAGAAGATGGTGAAGAACATCGTCGCCGCCTTCGACCGGCGGATCGCCGCGCTCGACTGGATGGCCCCCGCGACCAAGAAGGAAGCGCGCGCCAAGCTGGCGGTGCTGAAGGTCGGCGTCGGCTATCCCGACCATTGGTGGAATTATCCGAAGTTCGAGGTCCGCGCCGACGACCCCGTCGGCAACGCCCAGCGCGCGAAACTGTCGCTCTATCGCTATCACCTGGCCAAGCTGGGCAAGCCGGTCGATCGCGGCGAATGGTGGATGACGCCGCAGACGGTGAACGCGGTCAACCTGCCGCTCCAGAACGCGCTGAACTTCCCCGCCGCGATCCTCGAGAGCCCCTATTTCGACCCGAAGTTCGACGCGGCGGCCAATTACGGCGCGATCGGATCGGTGATCGGGCATGAGATCAGCCACAGCTTCGACAATCTGGGGTCCGATTTCGACTCCACCGGCCGCCTGCACAATTGGTGGACGCCGTCTGACCTCAAGCGCTTCGAGGGAGCCGGTCAGGCGCTGGTCGCGCAGTACAGCGCCTATGAGGCATTGCCGGGCCTTCACCTGAACGGCGAGCAGGAACTGGGCGAGAATATCGCCGACGTCGCCGGGCTGACCGCCTCCTATGAGGCGTACAAGGCCTCACTGGGCGGCAAGCCCGCGCCCGTGATCGACGGGCTGACCGGCGACCAGCGCTTCTTCCTGGCCTTTGCGCAGAGCTGGCGGACCAAGATGCGCGAAAAGGCGCTGCGGGCGCGGATCGCGACCGATGTCCACGCCCCCGCCCCGTGGCGCGTGCTGACCGTGCGCAACCTCGATGCCTGGTACGGCCCGTTCAAGGTGCAGCCGGGCCAGAAGCTGTACCTGACCCCGGAACAGCGCGTCCACGTCTGGTAATTCTTTTCTCATGCTCCCCTCTCCCCTAGACAGGGGAGAGGGTTAGCGGAGCTTGCCAGCCTGCTGGCTAGCGCAGCTTGGGTGAGGGGTCGAGCGAGCCGGAGGCTTGCGCGCTCGGCTAGCGAGCGCAGCACCCCTTACCCAGCTCCGACTAAGCCTTTGCTTTCGCAAAGACCAAGTCTGCACAACCCTCTCCCCTCTGAGAGGGGCGAGGGAACATAAATGACGAACATCGTTCGAATGGGCGGCATTCGATCATCGCGTTGGCCAACCATCCGTCACCACCAAGCCAACCTTATCGCCCCCCAAGGAAGCCTTGCGCCCCAATTCCCAGCATCGGTGTAGAGATACGAGCAACAAGTCTCATCTTGATAAGAATAGGGGGAATGATCCTATGCGCACCGCGCGATCCATGCTGCTTGGCGGCACCATGTTGCTGAGCCCGCTGCTGGCAGCACCCGCCCTGGCCCAGAGCACGACCGAGCCGGCCGCCCAGACCGAGGCCGAACCCGCCGCCGCCCCGGCGCAGAACGACATCGTCGTCACCGGCACCCGGGCGCAGGGGCGCAGCCGCCTCGACTCCGTGTCTCCGGTCGACGTGCTGAGCGGCAACGCCCTGCGCGCGCAAGGAACGACCGAGCTGGCCCAGGCGCTGTCAAGCGTCGCCCCCTCGATCGACTTCCCGCGTCAGGCGGCGGTGGACGGCACCGATGCGATCCGCCCCGCCACGCTGCGCGGCCTGTCACCCGACCAGACGCTGGTGCTCATCAACGGCACGCGCGCGCATACCTCCGCGTTGCTCAACATCAACGGCTCGATCGGACGCGGTGCGGCAGCGGTCGACCTGAACACCATCCCCACCGTCGCGCTCGACCGGGTAGAAGTGCTACGCGACGGCGCGTCGGCGCAATATGGCTCGGACGCGATTGCGGGCGTGGTCAATCTGCGACTGCGCGAGGCACGTTCGGGCGGCGGGGCGAACGTGACCTTCGGCACCTTCGCCACCCAATATGACGCCGCGCGCACCTCGCGCTCGGTCCGCGACGGCGAGTCCGTGACGATCAGCGGCTGGAAGGGCTTCGGCCTGGGCAGCGACGGCTTCCTCACCCTGTCGGGCGAATATGTCGCGCGCCAGCCGACCAACCGCGCCGATATCGACCCGCGCGGCCCCGCGCCCTTGCGCATCCGCGCCCGTTTCGGCGATCCGCAGATCGAGCAGGGCACGGTATATCTCAACGCCGCGCTGCCGCTCGCCGACAGCGGCTGGACCGCCTACGCCAATGGCGGTTTCCAGCAGCGCAGCAGCGAAAGCGCGGCCTTCCCGCGTGTCGCGGGCGCGAACAACGTAAATGCCGAGGCGGTACGGGGCCTGTATCCCGACGGCTTCCTGCCGCTAATCGGCACCACTTCGCGCGACTATAACGCGACCGGCGGCGTGCGCGGGACGATCGGCGACTGGAATGCCGACCTGACCGTCAGCTATGGCCGCAACACGATCGACTTCGCGACGCTGAATTCGGCCAATTCGACCTATGGCAATGCGACGCTGCGCGACTTCGACGATGGTCGCCTCACCTATGATCAGCTCGTCACCGGGCTGGACCTGTCGCGCGAATACACGCTGGGCGCGGCGGTCTTCAATGTCGCGGCGGGGGCCGAATATCGGCGCGAAGGCTTCAAGATCGATGCGGGCCAGCCCGAAAGCTATAACCGCGCGCCCGGCGCGGCGGCCAACCTGGCCTCGGGCGCGCAGGGCTTTGTCGGGTTCCGGCCCGAAAACCAGGTCGATGCGCATCGCAGCAACGGCAGCCTGTACCTGGATGTCGAGGCCAAGCTGTGGGATCGCCTGACCCTGGGCGCGGCGGTGCGAGGCGAGAGCTATTCGGACTTCGGCGAAACCGCGACCGCCAAATTCTCGGCCCGCTATGACGTGGCTCCGTGGCTGGCCTTCCGGGGTACGCTGTCGACCGGCTTCCGCGCGCCGTCGCTGCAACAGCAATATTATACCTCGACCCAGACGCTGGTGACCAACGGCACCATCCTGGAAACCGGCCTCTATCCGGTCGACAGCCCCCTTGCCCGCAGACTGGGCGCGCTGCCACTGGAGCCGGAGAAGTCGCGCAACTATTCGCTGGGCACGGTCGTGCGCTTCGGCGGGTTCAGTCTGACCGTCGACGGCTATCGCATCCGCATCCGCAACCAGATCGTGCTGTCGGAGAATATCCAGTCCTCAGCCAGCACCCAGGTTGGCGACCTGCTGTCCCCCTTCGGGGTGCAGGCCGCGCGCTTCTTCATCAACGGCGTCCAGACCACGACCAAGGGCCTAGATATCGTCGCGGCCTATAACTGGCGGAGCGAGACGCTGGGCAGCTTCAACCTGAGCGCGGCGGCGAACATCAACGACCTGTCGGTCGACCGGGTGCCGACCTCGACGGCGGCACTCAACCCCGCGCCCAGCCTGTTCGGCCGCAATCGCATCCTGACCATCGAGCAGGGCACGCCGCGCACCAAGATCGTCGGCTCGGTCGACTGGACCCGGCAGGCGGTCGGCGCGACGCTGCGCGCGGTGCATTATGGCGATGTGCTGCAACCCGGATCGGTCGTCGCCAACGACCTCTATACGGGTGCGCGCACCATCGTCGATCTCGAGGGGCGCTATCGCTTCAACGACAATGTGTCGTTCGCCCTGGGCGCATCGAACCTGTTCGACGTCTATCCCCGCACGACGCCCGCCGCGCTCAACAACAATGGCGTGACGGCATTCCCCTATTACTCGCCGTTCGGCTTCAACGGGCGGCAGCTGTACGGCCGGTTGAACCTGACCTGGTAAGGCCCGCCAATTCCTCCCCAAGCTCGCTTGGGGAGGAATGGTTTAGCGGGTAAGCTGCGTCTGGAACGCCTGCATCGTGCAGAGCCCCACTATACCCCGCGCCTTGCACCCCGCGATCGGCAGCACCGCCACGTAAGGCGCCTCCACAGCCGGATCGGCCAGCTTGCGAAGCTGCTCGATAGTCTGCGACCGATACAGCGCGCGGACATAGGCTTGGCCCCGCGTATCGACCAAGCGCTCCAGCACGATGGCCCCGCCCGGCGCGGGATCGTCCGCGGCCAGCCCAGGCACCTTCCAATGCAGGTCGAGCAATCCACCCAGGCTCGCGATATTGGTGTCGTGACCCGAGATCATGGTCACGACCGGCCCCTTGCCCGGCTCCAGCCCCTGAACCACCAGCGGCGCGATCCCCGCCATATTCGCCTTGGCGACGTAGCGCGGCCGGGCGAGAAGACGGAACTCCTCCGCATGGAACACGCCCAGCCGCTCGATATCGGCGGGAGTCGCACGCCCCCAGCCCACCTCAGCCATCGGCTTGCCTTCGGCATATTCGAGCAGCAGGATTTGCGCCGCCGTCGACGCCCGGTCGACCGCGCCCGTCAGCTTGGGCCGCTTGCCGGGTTTGGCCGGGGCCAGTCCGGTCGGCTTCTGCCGCGCGCCGCAGTTCGGCGAAGCGGGCGCGCAGAGGATCGCGTCCAGCCGCGCCAGTTCGGGCGCCAGCCGCGTGTCGAGCGCCGCCAACCCCGCCTCGCCCCCTGCCCCCGCCAACACCGCCGCCCGCGCCTTTGCCGCATCGAACGCCACCGCCCGCTCGTCGATCGGCGAGAAGATCGGGTCGGCCACGTCCTGCGGCTTGTGATCGATCGCGACGGTACAGCCGGGCGCGAGCGCGGCGGCATAGGCCTCGGCGGTGCGGATCGTGCGTTCGTCGCTATCGGCGACGATGCGGATTTGGGCGCAACCCGATCGCGGCAGCAGGCCCGCCGCCGTCCAGACGCGCCGGTCATAGCTTCCCAGCCGCTCGACGCCCGCGCGCCCGTGCGGGGTCAGATAGCCCGGCGCGACCGGCCAATTCGGCCACGGCTGGTTCGCGGTGCCCTCGGGCATCGGCGGCGACTTGGTCGGCGGACGGACACCGTGCCGCATCAGCAGCACGACCCGGTCGAGCTTCAGCCCCTGCGGCACGGCAGGCTCCTGCGCCGAGGCCGTACCCGCCAGCAACAGGCCCCATGCCGAAGCCCCCACCAGTCGCGCGAAAATCGTCATGAACCGCCTGCCCCTTTTGCTTTCCCGACCGGCGGTAAGGCGGCGGAGAGACAGGAAAGCGACACGGGCATGAACATTATGTTACAACTGCAAGGCGGCCGCATCTCCGTTTGACCTGTGCCGCCGTGCCGGTCATCCTACCGCCATGACCAGCTTTTTCTCCCGTCGCGAAACCCTGGCCGGGATCACCGCCCTCTCCGCCACCTCCTCCTTAAGCGCCGCCGCCCCCGCCCGCGATACGGGCGCGCTGCTTGATCGGCTGGCGTGGCAGTTGCTCGAACTCGTGCCCGAGCGGGCGACGACGCTGGGCGTGGATACCGGCCCCCATGCCGATCTGCGGCGCAGGCTGGAGGACCGCTCGCCCGCCGGTATCGCGGCGCGGCAGCGTTTCCTGGCCGATGGCCTGAAGCAGGTGGCGCGGGTGCCGCGAACCGGGCTCGATTCCTCCACGCTGACCAGCCTTGCGGTAGTCGAAAGCGCGTTCCAGACCGCGCTGGACGGCATGGCGCTGCCTTATGGCGTTGCGACGATCGGCGACTGGCGCAACACGCCCTATGCCGTCATCCAGAATGTCGGCGCGTGGCTGGACGTGCCGCAGATGCTCGACGGCGACCAGCCGGTCCGCGACCAGGCCGATGCCGAGGCCTATCTCGCCCGCCTCGCCGCCATGCCCGCGCAACTGGATGGAGAGACCGTGCGCATCCGTCAGGCGCGCGAACAGGGACTGGTGCCGCCGTCCTTCCTGCTCGACAAGACGATCAGGGGCATGACCGGCACCATCGCCGAGGCGGCGAAGGCCGACGGACCGTTGATCGGCCCGCTTGCCCGCAAGACGAAGGCGATCCCCGGCGACTGGACCAACCGCGCCGCCCGGATCGTCCGCTCGGCAATCGTGCCCGCGCTGGAGCGGCAGCTGGCCGAGCTACAGGCACAACGCGGCGTGGCGATCACGGCGCCCGGCATGAATGTCCGCCCGCACGGGCCGGAATGGTATGCCTGGGGCCTTCGCGCCGGGACGACCACACGGCGCAGCGCAGCCGAGCTGCATGCCATGGGCAAGGCCCGGCTCGCCGATCTCCAGGCGCAGATGGATATCATCCTGCGCAGTGAAGGGCTGACCCAGGGCAGCGTCGCCGAGCGCGCCATCGCCTACCAGAAGCGCACCGGCATCGGCTTTCCCGATGGCGACGAAGGACGGCGGCAGATTGTCGCCTATATGCAGGGCCGGATCGACGCGATCCGCCCGCGCCTGCCCGATGCGTTCCGTCGGCTGGCGCGCGGAAATCTGGAAATCCGGCGGATGCCGCTGGCGCAGGAGCCGGGCGCACCCGCGGCCTATGGCGGCCCCGGCACCATCGACGGCAGCGTGCCGGGCAAGATTTGGGTGAACCTGGGCGATCCGTCGATCCACAACCGCGTGACCATCCCCGACCTCGTCTATCATGAGGGGATACCCGGCCATGTCTGGCAGGGCGAATATGCGCAGAAGCTGCCGCTGATCCGGTCGATCCTGGCGTTCAACGCCTATTCGGAAGGCTGGGCGCTCTATTCCGAACAGCTCGCCGACGAATTGGGCATGTATCAGGGCGATCCCGCCGGGCGGCTGGGCTATCTGATGGGCCTCGCCTGGCGCGCGGTGCGACTGATCGTCGATACCGGCATCCACGCGATCGGCTGGTCGCGCGACAAGGCGCTGGCCGAGTTCGTCGCCGCCACCGGCCTGCCGCGCAGCAATGCCGAGAGCGAGGTGGACCGCTATTGCTCCTGGCCGGGTCAGGCCTGCGGCTATGAGGTCGGCCGGGCCGAGATCGTGTCGCAGCGCACCCGTGCGCAAAGGGCGCTCGGGACGCGGTATGATCTGCGCGATTTCGACCAGGCGGTGGTCGATGGCGGCAACGTGCCGCTGAATGTGCTGGCGGAGAATGTGACGCGCTATATCGATGGAGCGCGCTGAGGCCGCTCATTCCTCCCCTGCAAGGGGAGGTGGCAGGCCGAAGGCCTGACGGAGGGGTGTCCCGCTATCGAGAAGGGTGACACCCCTCCACCATCCTGCGGATGGTCCCCCCCCATCTTACAGGGGAGGAATGAAACAAGTGCGGTCAGTCCTCGCCGAACAAGGCCCGCTGCGCCTTGTCCATCTCCTCGGCATAGCGGCGGCGGACATAGGGTTCGGACAGCAGGCCCAGCACCGTCCGGTCCGGGCCGACGACCGCCATTTCGTCGGCCCCCGCCGCGTCGAGCGCGCGCATGACCGCCTTCACATCCGCCTCGGGCGCCAGCGCATGGTCGCGGTGGATGGCGAGTGTCGCGACCGGCTCGGCCGGGTCCAGCCCGTCGACATAGGCGCGCGCGGTCTGGACGATCCCGGCATAATGGTCCTGTTCATCGACCAGCACGACGCGGCTGGTCGACCCCAGCGGAAAGGCGCGGCGAAACTCGGCGATGGTCCATGCCGAGGGCGTCGCGCGCTCGACCCGGCGCATCATGCGGCCCGCCGTCAGGGTCCGCATCCAGCCGATATCGCGGGCGCTCTTGATCGTCTCGCCGCGCAGATGCAGCCGCCAGGTCGAGAAGGAATAGCCGAAGGTCTCGCGCACGATGGTCGTCGTGACCAGCGAGGCCGCGATCGCCGCCCCCGCCAGCGAGAAGTCGTGCGTGGCCTCCAGCACCAGCATCGCCATGGTCATCGGCCCGCCGACCACCGCCACCGCGAAGGCCGCCATGCCGACCAGCGCGGCATTTTGCGGATCAACGACCGGCGCTCCCGCCACCCACCCGATCAGGTCGGCATAGATATGGCCGAGCAGGCTGCCGAGGAACAGCGACGCGAAGAACAGGCCGCCGCGAAAACCGAAACCCAGCGATACGATCGACGCCGCACTCTTCATGATGAAGATGGCGGCGAGGAAGCTGAGCGGCAGGCCATATTCCAGGTCGAGATGCAGCGCCCCGTGCCCCGCCGACAGCACCTGCGGCGTCAGCCAGGCGAGCGGGATCAGCAGGACGCCCCCCAGGACCGGCCGCCACGCCGCCGGGATGGGCAGGCGACGGGTCAGCGTCTCCATTTCGGCGACGGCGCGCATCAGCGCGATGCCCAACGCCGCCGCCACGGCCCCCAGCCCGGCATAGACCAGGTAATGATGGGTCAACACCGCTTCGCCCGCCACCGCATTGACGAGGTAGGGCTGTGCCCCCAGCATCTGCGCAACCAGCACGCCGGTCAGTGCGGCGGCGGCGACCGGCGCGATGGCGGCAGGCGTATAGGCGCCGATGACGATCTCGAAGGCATAGAAGGCCCCGGCCAGCGGCGCACCGAACGCCCCCGCGATCGCCGCCCCCGTCCCCGCCCCGACCAGCACGCGCAGGTCCCCGCGCCGCAGCCGCAACCAGCTGCCGGTGATCGAGGCCAACCCCGCACCCAATTGCGCATAGGCCGCCTCCAGCCCCACCGATGCGCCGAAACCGTTCGAGATGATCGTCTGGCCCGAAATGACCAGACTGTCCGACCAGGACATGCGCCCGCCATGCAGCGCATTGGCCTCCACCGCGTCGACCAGCCGCCGCTTGCGCGCACCCGTGACCCGCGAGAACAGGACCAGCACCAATCCCCCCAGCGGCAGGGCGAGCAGCCCCCAGGCCGGGATGATCGTGCTGGCGCTCAAGCGCTGATCCACCTCCAGCGTGAACAGCAGCCGCTGCAATCCCCGCGCAATCGCCCCTTGCGCCACGCTGAGCAGCCCCGCCGCCGCACCGATCGCGATGGCGAGCAGGACGAGGCTGGCTTCGCTGGATCGGACCCGGTGGCGGAACCAGGATGACGAGAGTCGGGGGAAGGACATGGCGTTCGCTATGTCGCGAAACCGGCGGGCCTGCCAGCGTCGTCAGCAGGGATAGGCCCGAACGGCATGACGGGCAACTCGGGCAGAAGGCCAACCGACCTTTTCCAAACCTGGACTCGACGGATCAGCAGGCTGCCACGAGATCTGGCAGCGGCCAGCCGGTCGACCTCCGCCATCGACGTGAACAGCGCGGGCGTGACGCGGATGCACACTCCCCCGGCCGGTCCGGTGCGACGGACGGTGAAAATGCGATGCCGGTCGAGCAGCAACTGCGCTGGCGTATCGAACTGGGTCCGACCCCGCTCACGGGTGCCGGTGACGATCACGTCGCTGTCCGCGCCCGTATCCGGCACGGCCTGCGCTCAGGCGGCGGAGGTGCGACTATCGGCAGGCCGTGGCAGTGGCGATACGTGCCCGCGGCGGTTTGATGACGGCATTTTGCGCACACGATATCGCGTCCATGCGGTAATGGTCGCCACCAGCGATATTCGGGGCGGACGACCGACCATCATGAGCGACGCAAGAATCTATCCCCTGATGAAGGACATTCTGGGCAGCGGGGCGGTGACGATCATCGCCGATGCGGGTGCGGCGGCGTCGCCCGTCTTCGACCGCGCGGGCTTTCTCGATGCGGCGCTGGACGGGCTGGAAGGGTTGTCGATCATGGAGCGGGTGCGCCATCTCGCCGACGCGCTCCATGGGGCCTTGCCGACCGACTATGCGACCGCGCTCAATATCGTCCGGGCCATCGCGCCGCAGCTGACCCACAGCTTCCAGGCCATGGCCGTCACCGAGTTCGTCGCCAGACAGGGCTTGAACCATTTCGATCGGTCGCTGGCGGCGCTGGCCGACCTGACCCGGTTCGGCTCGGCGGAGTTCGCCATCCGCCCGTTCCTCGCCGCCGACCCCGAGCGGACGCTGGCGCAGATGCTCCGCTGGACCACCGACCCGAGCGAGCATGTCCGTCGCCTCGCCAGCGAGGGCAGCCGCCCGCGCCTGCCCTGGGCGTCACGCGTTCCGGCGCTGCGGGGCGATCCGACCCTGGCCGCCCCGATCCTGGAGGCGCTGCGGAACGATCCCAGCCTCTATGTCCGCAAGTCGGTCGCCAACCATCTGAACGATATCGGCAAGGATCGTGCGGACTGGCTGGTCGATCATCTGCAAGGCTGGGACCGGGATACGCCGCATACCGGCTGGATCATCCGCCATGGCTTGCGCACGCTGATCAAAAAGGGCGATCCGCGCGCGCTGGCGCTGATCGGGGTCGCGCATGGGGCAGCGGTGCGGGTCGATCGTTTCACCGTCGAACCCGCGACCATCAAGCTGGGCGAGGCTGTCACGCTCGCCGCGGAGCTGTCGTCCCTGACCCGAGCCGACCAGCGCCTCGTCGTCGATTATCGACTCCATTATGCGCGGGGTGCAGGCAAGACGGCGGCCAAAGTCTTCAAGCTCAAGACCTTCGACCTTGCCGGATCGGCCTCGGCCACGCTGGGCATCCGGCAGGTCCTTCGCGATTTCAGCACGCGCCGCCACCATCCTGGTCGCCATGAGGTCGAACTGCTCGTCAACGGCCGGACCATGGCCATTGCGGCGTTCGATCTGATCGGCCCGGCCTGAGTCCGCTCTGTTCCTCCCCTTGCAGGGGGAGGAATAGAGGGAAATCCAGCCTCAATTCCCTTCCGCGTCGACCGTGAAGACCACCGGCCGCCCGCGCGACATCGGGTCCCAGCCCGCCGCCAGGGCGGAGCGCACGCAACGCGTGATCGTCGGGTCGTCGAGCTGGAGCCGCCCGCGCGGCAAGCCCTTGAGCAGCCGCTTCGGGGCGGGGAACTCCATATGCGCCTCGCGCCCCGCGCCCTGTTCGGAAAGCGCGATGGTCATGCCCTTCCAGCCTTCATCGTCCGACAGATGGGGTTCGCGCTGGAGGTGCCAGTCATAGGTGACGCCGTCGACGGTCACGCTGCCGGCCTGAATTTGGGTTTTCGACATGGACCGCGCCCTAGCACGTTCGGCGCGCCAAGGCACAGGCCGCCGTCATCAAGACCGCATCCCAAGATTCTCGTCCGATTCCGAAGCTTTAGCAGCTTGATAAGGACTTCAGCCTTTTGATGTGACGTGATTTGGAGGCACAATATCGTGAAACCCTATCTCGCACATATCGGCATCGCGGCACTGGGCTGCGTCCTGATCGCCGATCCCGCCGCCGCGCAGCAGAGCACGCAGTTTCAGGTATCGATGACGATCCAGGCCGAATGCCGCCTGACCTCGGCCAGCGACCTGGCCTTCGGCAATACCGGCGTGATCCAGGCCGCGATCACCTCGACCAGCACGATCGGCGTCCAGTGTACCAACACCACCCCCTATAATATCGGCCTGAATGCCGGGGCTGGCACGGGGGCGACGGTGGCGGCGCGGCGGTTGACCTCGGGCGCGGGGGCCACGGTGGTCTATGAGCTGTTCCGCGATCCCGCCCGGTCGCAGATCTGGGGCAATACCCCGGGCACCGACACGCTGGCCGGGATCGGCAATGGCGCGGTGCAGTCGCTGACGGTCTATGGCCGCGTCCCGGCCCAGACCACCCCGGCGGCGGGCAGCTATACCGACACCGTTCAGGTCACGGTGACATACTGATGATGCCGTCCATGAAGCGGGCGCTTGCGGCGACGGGGGCGATGGTGCTGACGATCCCGGCGATCGGCCACGCCTCGGACATCCGGGTCGCACCGGTCGCCATCGACCCGCTGCCGGGCGCCCGCACGACCTCGCTGACGCTCAGCAATGCCGAGCAGCGGCCGGTGCGTATCCAGGTCCGCGTGATGAAGTGGACGTCGCGCGACGGAGCCGATGTCCTGACCCCCACCAATGACGTGGTCGCCAGCCCGCCCTTCTCCACGCTGGCCCCGCAGCAGCAATATCTGATCCGCGTCGTCCGCACGGCCAAGGCCGCACCGGTCGGCGAGGAAGCGTATCGCGTCCTGATCGACGAAGTGCCCGAACCGACCCGCGCACAGCCGGGCACCGTCAATCTGGTGGTGCGTCAGTCGATCCCCGCCTTCTTCTCCGACATCCCGCGCCGGATGCCCGATGTGGAATGGCGGATCGACCGGTCGGGCGGCGGCGCGGCGCTGGTCGGGCGCAACAAGGGCAACCGGCGGCTGCGCATCGCCGACCTTCAGCTGATCGCGGGCAGCCGGCAGCTTCTCGCCCGGTCTGGACTGGTCGGTTATGTGCTGGCCGGGTCCGACCTTCGCATTCCGCTGAACCCCGGCACCGCCCTGCCCGGCGGCACCGACCTGCGGATGCGGGCCGTTTCCGATGGCGGCCCGATCGAGGTCTCCCTTGCGACCCAACCGCGCCGGTGAGCTGGCCTGGATCATCCTGGCCATGCTGGCCTGCGCGCAGACGGCCGGTGCGCAGGACAGCGACAGCCTTCGTGTCGGGGTCGATGTCGACCCCAGCCGCCAGGATCAGGCGCTTCAGCTCGAGGTCTATCTGAACGACAAGCCCACCGGCTATGTCGCGTCGTTCACGCAACGCGCAGACGGCAGTTTCACCGCACCCGTCGCCCAGTTGCGGACGCTGGGGGTCAAGGTCCCGCCGGATGCGGTGGCGGGCGACGTCCCGCTGGAGCGCATTTCCGGGCTGCGCTACCGCTATGAACAGATGCGCCAGATCATGTGGCTGGCCGCGGGGCCGACCGTACAGAACCCGACGCTGATCGACGGCGGGCGCGGCGACCGTTCCGGCCGGACGCCCGACCGGCCACCCTTCGGCGCGGTGCTGGACTATACGCTGTTCGCCAGCGGGGACCGGAGCGCGGTCGGCCCGCGCTTTACAGGCGCATCGGGCGCGTTCGGGACGCGCGTGTTCGGTGCGTTCGGCCTGTTCGAGAGCAGCGCGGTCGGCCTGTTGTCGGATGGGCCGCGCTTCACCCGGCTGGCCACGACCTACAGCTATGAGGACCCCGCGCGGCTGGTGACGCTGCGCATGGGCGACACGATCAATGGCGGCCATGCCTGGACCCGCCCGATCCGCATGGCAGGCCTTCAGATCCAGCGGTCTTTCGGCATGCGCCCCGACCTCGTCACCATGCCGGTCCCTCGCCTGCTGGGCAGCGCCGCCACCCCCTCGACGCTCGACCTGTTCATCGACCGGGTCCGCACCCTGTCGGCCGATGTGCCCCAGGGTCCCTATGCCGTCATGCACCCACCGGTCGTGCAGGGCGCGGGCGTCGCCACCGTCGTCATCCGCGATGCGCTGGGGCGGGAAACCGTGCAGACCGCGCCCTTCTATGCCTCGCCCCAATTGCTGGCGGAAGGGCTGACCGATTTCAGCGCCGAGATCGGTTTTGCGCGGCGCAGCTATGCGATCCTGTCGAACGACTATGATCGGCGGTTGGTCGCCTCCGCCTCGGTGCGCCGCGGCATGACCGATCGGCTGACGCTGCAGGGGCATGCCGAACTGGGCGCGGGCCTTGTCCAGCTGGGCGCAGGCGGCCTCGTGACTTTGCGGGACCAGGCCTTGCTGTCGCTCGCCGGGGCGGTCAGCCAGGCGGGGGGCCGCACTGGCGGGCTGGTCGATATCGCCTTCGAGACGCGCCGTTCCGGCTTTTCGGTGCTGATCCGTTCGATGCGGACGATCGGTCGTTATGAGGATCTCGCCTCGCGCACATCGTCCTTCGGCCCGATCCTGGCGGGCGACCGACGGATCTTCGGGGCGCCGCGCGAGGTCGACCAGATTTCCTTGTCGCTGCCCATCGCCGCGACCTCGGCCTCGGTCGGGGCCAGCCTGGTCAACTCCAGGACGGCGGCGGGAGACCGCTATCGGCTGGCCAGCCTGTCCTCGACCGCCAATGTCGGGCGGCTGTCGCTGTTCGCCAACGCCGTTGCGGACCTGAGCGGCGACCGCAGCTTCGGCCTGTTCGTCGGGGCCAGCCTGCCCTTCGGGCGACGCGCCTCGGTGACGACCGGCGCGACGGTGTCGGAGGGGCGCGTATCGGGCTATGCCGAGATGTCGCGCCAGGGCGCGCACGAGCCCGGCTCCTGGGGCTGGTCGGTACGCGTCGCCGATGGCCGCGAACGGGCGGGCCATGCCATCGTCCGCCATACCACCGGCTTCGCGCAGTTCGAGGCGACCGGCCTCTATGCTGGCGGCAACCTCTCCGGGACCTTGCAGGCGGAGGGCGCGGTCGCGTTGATCGGTGGCGACCTCTATGCGGCGCGGCGGCTCGACCAGTCCTTTGCGCTGGCCGATGCGGGCGCGAGCGGCGTGCGGGTGTACCGCGAGAACCGGCTGGTCGGCACCACCGGCGCGTCGGGTAGGCTGCTGGTCCCCGACATCGCCCCGTTCGAGCCAAGCGCGATCTCGATCGACCCCTCCTCGCTGCCGGTCGACGCACGCATCGCCTCGACCCATGCCGAGGCGGTGGCCTTTACCCGCGTGCCCGCGCTCGTCGCGTTCGGCGTGGCGCGTGAAACCGATACGGCGCTGGTCGAGTTCATCGATGGCGAGGGTCGGCCGCTGCCGCTGGGCTCGGGGATCGAACGGGCCGGGCTGCCCCCGGATGTGGTCGGCTATGACGGGGCCGCGTTCCTCTATGCGCTCGGGGCGCGGAACGAGGCGATCGTCACCGATCCCGATGGCCGCCGCTGCCGCGCACGTTTTCCCTTCGCAGCGCAACCCGGAGAGCAGGTCCGCATCCGGGCCGTCTGTATGCCCATGGCGAGCACGGCCCCATGACCCGGCTGATCCTCCTGCTGTTTGCCGCCATCGCCTGTCTGGTAATGCCTGCCCCGGCACAGGCGCAGACCTGTTCGGCCACGGTGTCGTCGATCGATTTCGGCAGCCCCTCGCTGCTGACCAGTGGTCCGGTCGATGTGACGGGGACGGTCACGATCACCTGCACCAGCATCCCGCTGCTCAGCGTCGTCAAGGTCTGTCCCGGCATCGGCGCGGGCAGCGGCGGCACGGACGGCTCCGGCCGGTTGATGACGGGCACCGCAGGATCGCTGCGGTATCAGCTCTATCAGGACGCGGCGCGATCGGTCGCCTGGGGATCGCTGGACAATCCGGTATTGGGCACGGTGCCCGCGATCATCATCTCCAACCTGTTGAACGGGGCCGGTTCGGCAACGCGCACGCTCTATGCGCAACTGTTCGGCGGCCAGGGGACGACGGTGCCGGGGGCCTATCGTTCCAGCTTCATCGGCAACGCCACGCTGTTCAGCTATGGGGCCGAACTGCTGGGCACCAGCACCAACTGCACCGGCTTTGCGGGCACCGCCTCCGTCCGTCCGACCTTCGAGGTGACGGCCTCCCCCGCCAAGGGCTGTACGGTCGCGGCCACCGCGCTGACCTTTCCGACGACCGGCGTGCTGGCACAGGCGGTCACGGCGCAAAGCGGCCTGACCCTGACCTGCACCAGCCAGACGCCCTATGCCCTGCGGCTCGACGCCGGGCGCAATGCCGATGCATCGGGCGACCGCCGGATGCGGGGACCATCAGGCAGCTTCATCACCTATGGCCTGTTCCGCGACCCCGCCTTCTCATCGAGCTGGAACAGCGGAGTCCAGGCCTCGGGCACCGGCCTCGCCCAGGCGCTGGCGATCCATGGGCGGGTGCCCGTGCAACCGACGCCCGCCCCCGGCCTTTATACCGACACCGTCGTCGTAACCGTGACCTATTAGAGCGGGGGTGATCTGCCAGATCGCGACGGTGATCCGCCGGCCGGTGAGCTGCTGCCGGTCTCGCGGACACGAAGACAAGCTACCTGCGCTTTGGCGCTCGAAGTCCACGGGGTTGAGACAGCCCAAGGTCGAGAGGCGTCGCGTCGGAGATAGATGACGTCTTCATCCGACCACGAAATTGCACCGCGCCGCCGTCCCTGACCAGGCAAATCCCCGGTGCGGTTGTCGGGCCGACATATGGCTCAGTTATCCGGGATCCATTCCACTGGATAATCGAGCAGTTGTTTGGTGGGGTGACCGTGCGCCCCCACCCTGTCGCGGAGGCGCAGCACCTGGTCGATCTGGTGCGGCGAAGATCGGACAGGTCCGCCCGCCGGGGCGGCGGATCAGGTCAGGCGCAGCAATGCTTGTGCTTCTTTCCCGATCCGCAAGGGCATGGATCGTTGCGGCCCGTCTTCGCCTTCACGACGACAGTCGCCTTCGCATCGCCGACACCCGCACGGGCCGCATAGAGGCGCTGGACCGTGTCCGTCAGTTCGACCACCGCACGATCCTGGAAGGCGTTGACCTCGACGCTGTCGAGATCGCTCTCGTCGCGCGCGATCGCGATCAGCGCCAGAAGGCGGTGCCATGGATCGGCCCATTCGGTATCGGCGGCCGCTGCGTCCCACGCCTCCGGGCGTAACGCGATCGCATCGGAAAAGCCATCGACCCAATATTCCCACAGAACCTCGCCATCCCACTCATCGACGTCGAGGATCGGCTGCAATCTGCCGCGAGACAGGTCGCGCGCAATCTCCTCGCGCCGCGCCGCTACCGCCTTGACGAACCATTGTACGTCGAGCGGGTCCTCGAAGGGTGGGACGCCATCGCCCTCGACGCCCCATATCACCGTCATCCATTCATCGACGGGGATCGGTTCGGGACAGACGATAAGCCCAGTTAGGAAACCGTCGAGCTCGGAGAGCAGCATCGGTTCTTCGACCGGAAGTTCCGCCAGCGCGCCATCGAGCCGCCGGAAGCGAGACGGTATTTTCCTCACAGGCTGATACCGCGTCGGCGCATCTGTTCCTCCGCCATGGCACGCAGCGGCGTCGGATCACCTCGGGCGAAGATGTCGGCGAAGTCGAGCAGATCCTCATCGCCCAACGCCGCCACCGCCGCCTCGATGGCGACAAGGCGCTGAAGGTCGAGTTCCGTCCGGGTGGCGAACCAGTACAACCTCGCCCACCGCGACGACGATAGCTTCATCGATGCGCTGGCGGCGGAGGGCATCGCCTATGTGCCCTTCTTCCCGCTCGGTGGGTTCAGCCCGCTTCAGTCGTCGACATTGTCCGACGTCGCGGCGCGGCTTGAGGCAACGCCGATGCAGGTCGCCCTGGCATGGCTGCTTCAGCGATCGCCCAACATCCTGCTGATCCCCGGCACCTCGTCGGTCGCGCACCTCCACGAGAACCTTGCCGCAGCCTCGCTGATGCTGCCCGAGGATGCCGTGGCCGAACTCGACGCGATCGGCCGGTAATCAGGCCGGTTGGTTGGCGAGCACCGCGTCGAGTAGCCCCGGAAACCGCTGGTCGAATTCGGCGCGGCGCAGTGTGTTGATCATTTCACGCCCGGCTTGCGTCGTCTCGATCAGCCCCGCCGCGCGCAGCAGCTTCAGATGGTTGGAGAGCGTGCTTTTCGGAATGGACTCGCACGGCGCGGCATCGGTGCAGCTCAGCCGCTCGGCCGCGGCGAGCCGCGCCACCATGGCCAGCCGGTTGGGATCGGCCAGCGCGTGCAGCGCCAGATCGAGTGGAACGTCTTCCAGCCGGGGGTGAGTGAAGCGGGCCATATAATCTATATATGGCGAAACCTTCGTTTTAATAGTTCGGCATTCTTGAACTATTGAACTGTTATCCCATTTACCGCCTGCCGACAGCGCACGACGGCGTGATCGCGGGCCAGCATTTTTGGAGAATATCTATGTCGATTCAGGGCAGGACAGCGCTCGTCACCGGCGGATCGCGCGGCATCGGTTCGGCCATCGCCAAGCGGTTGGCGGCGGATGGCGCGACCGTGGCGATTACCTATGCTGGCAATAAAGCCGCTGCTGACGCTACCGTGTCGGCGATCGCGAGCGCGGGCGGCACCGCCTTCGCCTTCCAGGCAAACGCCGCCGATCCTGCCTCGCAACGGGCGGGCGTCGAACAGGCCGCCGCCGCTCTGGGCGGGATCGACATTCTGGTCCACAATGCCGGGGTAGCGGAATTCTCCACGGTCGCCGAGGACACTGACGAGACGTACGAACGCCAGTTCGGCGTCAACGTAAAGGGCCTGCACGTCGGCACCCGCGCAGCGCTGCCGCACCTTCGCGACGGCGGCCGGATCATCCTGATCGGCAGCATCTCGGGCGAAATGGCCTTCCCCGCGACCACCGTCTACAGCGCGACCAAGGCCGCCGTGGCGGCGCTGGCGCGCGGCTGGGCCAAGGACCTCGCCCCGCGCAACATCCTGGTCAACACTGTGCAGCCGGGACCGATCGACACCGACATGAATCCCGCCGACAGCGAATTTGCCGGGCAGGTGCTGCAGGCGATCCCGCTCGGCCGCTATGGCAAGGTCGAGGAGATCGCGGGCGCGGTCGCCTTCCTCGCCGGGCCGGATGCGAGCTACATCACCGGTACGACTCTCAACATCGACGGCGGTGCAACGGCTTAAGAGCGGTGGTCGCACAGCCTCGATAGTCGGCCCCGCTGAAGCACGGGCGAGTATGACGCGGACGCCTGTACCCGATACTCGCCCGTCCCTCGCGGTGATGACCGAGGCCATGTGATTTCGACACGCGCCCCTGTCATTGCGACGGCGGGCCGCGTTGAAATCATATCCAAGCCCCCTCCCCCGTGGCATGTGGCGGACACGTACGGCGTGCGCCTCGTTTACAGGCGACATTGCCTGCAAAAGCCGGAGCACTTGCCATCTTCAATGTCGTCTTTGCCGTACCGGCGCTGATCGTCCTCGCGCGCTGGCTCTGGCCCTTGCCGCTGCCGCTCTGGGCCAAGATCCTTGCAGGCATACTGATGCTCGCGGCGTCGCAGTTCCATTTCTGGAGCCGATTGTCGTCGGGTTCGGTCTTCGCGCCTGAGTTCCCGCGTCTGGTCGTGATCCTCTTCAACTGGGCGTTCGGCGCGCTGGTCCTGCTCGCCGTGTTGCAACTGGTGATCGACCTGGGGGCGCTGCTCACCATGCTGGTGCAGCGGGAGGTGATCCGGGAACCGGACGCGCTGCGCTACACCATTGCCGGCTTGGCCGCAGTGCTGGCCGGGATCGGAGTCATCAACGCGCTGCGCGTTCCCCCAATCAAGGACGTGACGGTGGCGATCCGCGACCTTCCGCCATCCTTCGACGGATATCGGGTCGTTCAGCTTACCGACCTGCATATCAGCCGCCTCTTCACGGCCGATTGGGCGCAGGCAGTCGTCGATCGCACCAATGCGTCCGGCGCCGACCTTATCGTGGTGACCGGCGACTTCATCGACGGATCGGTCGAAATGCGTCGCCATGACATAGCGCCTCTGCAGCAGCTACGTGCGCCGAATGGGGTCTATGCCATTCCGGGCAACCACGAATATTTCTTCGATTACGGCGCCTGGATGCGGCACCTTTCGGGCATGGGTTTCCGCATGTTGCCCAACGCGCATGCGGTGATCGAACGCGGCGGCAACGAGTTGATCGTCGCCGGAGTCACCGACCTGTCAGCACCGAGCGTCGGCGAGCCCGGGCCGGACCTTGCCCTCGCGCTGAGAGGTGCGCCCGCCAACGCGCCGATCCTCCTCCTCGACCATCAACCCGGAAAGGCTCGCGATGCCGCCGCGCGCGGCGTCGTGCTTCAACTGTCCGGACACACCCATGGCGGCATGATCGCCGGGCTCGACCGGATCGTCGCGCGGGCCAATGCCGGGTTCGTGTCGGGACGGTACGACATCGGCGGCATGACGCTCTACGTCAGCAACGGCACCGGCCTGTGGCCGGGCTTTGCGCTACGATTGGGCGTGCCGTCCGAGATCACGCGGTTCACGTTACGGCCGATGTTGTAGTCGATCCGGATTAGGCAATCTCCGGCGTCGTCGACCCCGCCTGCCGCTCGAAGAGGCGGCGATAATGGCCACCCTCGACGGTCAGCAGATCATCATGCGTTCCGTCCTCCACGATCCGTCCCGCCGCGAACACCAGAATGCGGTCCAGCGCCCGGACGGTAGACAGCCGGTGCGCGATGACGATGGCGGTGCGGCCGACCATCAGCCGCTCCATCGCCTGCTGGATCGCGGCCTCGCTTTCGGAATCGAGGCTGGACGTCGCCTCGTCGAGGATCAGGATCGGGGCATCCGCGAGGAACGCGCGCGCGATCGCGACGCGCTGGCGCTCTCCGCCCGACAGCTTCACGCCCCGCTCGCCAACCAGCGTGCGATAGCCCTTGGGCAGCGCCATGATGAAGTCATGGGCATTGGCAAGCCGCGCGGCCTGCTCGATCTCGTCCTGGCTGGCCTCGGGGCGGCCATAGCCGATATTCTCGGCCAGGGTGCGGTGGAACAGCACCGGCTCCTGCGGCACGATCGCGACCTGCCGGCGCAGCGACATTTGCTTCGTCAGCGCCACATCCTGCCCGTCGATCGTCACCCGGCCACCATCGACGTCGTAGAGCCGCTGGATCAACTTCACGAAGCTGGTCTTGCCCGATCCCGACGGTCCCACCAGACCGACACGCTGCCCGGCCGGGATCGTGACGCTCAGATGCTCGTAGAGCGGGCGATCCTGCCCGGCATAACGGAAGGTCACGTCCTCCAACCGGATCGCACCCGCCCCGATCGCGATCGGACGGGCGTCGGCGCGATCAGCCACGCCCAGCGGCTCGTCGTGGAGCGCGACCAGTTCCTCCATCTCGTTCACCGAGCGCTGGAGCTGATGGACATATTGCCCGATGTCGCGAAGATAGCCGTTGAGCACCAGATAGCTGGTGATGACATAGGCCATGTCCCCCGCGCTCGCCTGCCCCCGCGACCACAACCACAGCGCCGCGCCGGTGGCGACGATGCGGATGAGCCACAGCAGCGCAAGCTGGCCGGACCCGGCCCAGGTGAACGCCATCCACGTCCGGCGCGTACGCCGGTGCCACTTGGCGACGGTGCGCTCGAGCAGCGCTTCCTCCTGCGCCTCGCCGCCGAACGCCTTTACCACCGCATTCGTACCGACTGCATCGGCCAGCACGCCGCCCAGCTTCGTATCCCACTGGTTCGACAGCCGCGCGATCGGGGCGAGCACGCGCGTCGCCAGGCCGACGGTCAGCACGATATAGGCAAGCGCCCCGACCCCCATCACCAACCCGAGCAACGGCCAGTGCGCGGCCAGCAGGACCACCGTCCCGACCAGAACCGTCAGCGACGGCAACAGCGAGAGAAGCAGCACGTCATTGAGCGTATCGAGCGCCCACATGCCGCGCGTGATCCGCCGCACGGTCGACCCGGAAAAGGCGTTGGCATGCCAGTCGGACGACAGCCGCTGGACACGCGCGAACGCCTCCTGCGTCACGTCGCGCATCATGCCGAGCGTCAGCGGCGTGATCGCCCACCAGCCGAGATGGCGGAACACCACCATGGCCGCCCCCAGCAGGGTGATGACGCAGAACGCCAGCCACGCTGCTCCGGCATCACCGGCACCAACGGCGTCGATCATCCGGCCAGCATAAAGCGGCACGAACACCTCGGTCAGCGTCGACAGCAGCATCGCCAGGGCACAGGCGGCCGCCAACAATGGCGTCCGGCGCCACAGGCAGAAGGTGAAAGAGAGAACCTTGCGCAGCACGGATGCGCGCGGAAACAGGTCTTCTTCGTCGTCGGTCATGGAAACGTCACCGCACCCGTCGGCGCGGCCCTTGTATCAGCGATGGTGGGAGCGGCTGTCGGGGAAAGCCGCGCAGGTCAGTGGCGGAGCAGGCCGCCGATGCGCTGAATCCCACGGACGGGCGTGATCTGATCGGTCATGGTCGCCCTCCTTCTCAAGAATCGCGGAACGGCGATGCTGATAGCAGAAAATGCTTTCCATCGCCATACCGGCGGGCGCGACATGGATCCGCCGTCAATGCGCCATCCGGTCGGCGAGGAAGTCGACAAAGGCCCTGACACGCGCCGGTACGGTCGAGCCGCCCACGAATACCGCATGGATCAACTCGACGTCGCCGGGATTATAGTCTTCCAGGAGCGGCACCAGCCGCCCCTCTGCGATCGCATCCACCACACTGAACCGGCCGACACGGGTGATGCCGACGCCAGCGGCGGCAAGTTGCCCCAGCGTCTCGCCGTTGTTCGCCTCAATATTGCCCTTCACGGTCAGCGTCATATCCCTACCGTCGCGGCGGAACGGCCAGCTCGGCTCCGCCCGGCGGAAATTGAAGTTCAAGCAGTTATGGCCGTGCAGATCCTCCGGCACCACCGGCACCCCGTGACAGGCGAGATAATCCGGTGCGGCGACGATCACCCGCCGACTCTCACCCAGCTTGCGCGCGGTCAGGCTGCTGTCCGCCAGCGGCCCGAACCGGATCGCCACATCGGCTTGACCTCCGGCCACGTCGACCAGCGTATCGGTCAGCGCGATGTCGATCAGGATATGCGGATACAGGCGCGCGAAGTCCTTCAGCAACGGCACCACGCACAACCGCCCATGCGACAGCGCCGCTCTGACCCTTAGCCGACCGCGCGGCGCGCCCTGATCGGCGATCTGCTGCTCGGCGTCGTCGAGGTCGGACAGGATCCGCCGCGCGGTTTGCAGATAGGCTTGGCCCTCGGCGGTCAGCGTCAACATACGGGTCGAGCGCAGCAACAGCCGCACGCCCAACCGTGCCTCGATCCGGTCAATCGCACGCGCGACCGCCGAAGCGGTCAGGCCGACCGCTCGGCCCGCAGCGGAAAAACTCCCCTGCTCCACCACCGCAGTGAACAGCGCCAGCGAACGCGCTCGGTCGGTTCCGCCGATCAGCTTTGCATCCAACGCACAGCTCCTTCGCATATCCGCCGGGCTATGCACCGGCAACCGTCCCGCCATCTATGCACCTGATGGAAAGCATAGAAGGGCGGCAAATGGAATATCGGCAACTGGGCGCATCGGGACTCCGGTTACCCGCGCTGTCGTTCGGCACCGGCACATTCGGCGGCATCGGGCCGCTGTTCGGCGCATGGGGACAAAGCGATGCGGCCGAGGCGCGGCGGCTGGTCGACATCTGCCTCGATGCCGGGGTCACGCTATTCGACACTGCCGACGTCTATTCCAACGGTGCGTCGGAGGAGGTGCTGGGCGCGGCGATCAAGGGGCGGCGCGACGCAGTGCTCCTGGTCGCTGACGGCGGAGCAGATGACCGCGCTGGATGCGGCGAGCGCCGTGCTCCCGCCATACCCGCACACCCCGTACGTACAGCAGGAGGGCTTCGCCCGCCTGAACCCGCCACTCGTCTGACGAAAGGGAGCCATTCGATGAAACTGAATTTCCCCCTTCTCGCGCTCGCCATGGGCGCGTTCGGCATCGGTGTGACCGAGTTCGCGCCGATGGGCAT
>Ga0308156_1000290_pt1 | contig 128580 bp, 117 predicted proteins | sample PhyAR2_FD_201041 | JGI IMG/M metagenome (GOLD analysis project Ga0308156, IMG submission 201041) | Phyllosphere microbial communities from UC Gill Tract Community Farm, Albany, California, United States - DLSL A.R2 | ecosystem: Host-associated > Plants > Phyllosphere > Unclassified | place...
TGCGGGGATGCCCCAGCTGGTTCAGGCGGCCGAGGATGGTGATTTGCGGCGTGCCAGCCCGTTGTGGCTGCTGGAAGACGAAAGTGAAATGAGTGGGAGTTAACAAACGTAACTCCCTGGGAAAAGCTAGCTTAACCACTCAGCGGGTTAGCTTTTATTACTTAGAAACAGTCAGACGAGAACGGCCTTTCGCACGACGGCGGGCCAGAACTTGACGACCATTTTTGGTGGCCATACGAGCACGGAAACCGTGGCTACGGTTGCGCTTCAATACGGACGGTTGGAAAGTGCGTTTCATGGCGATTTCTACCTAAACTTAAATAATTACTGATCAGTAAACGCGTTTGGCTATTCGGCGTGAAGACGACCGACGCCTCAATCGCAATATATAAAGAAGCGGGATTGTAATAATTGTACAGTCCTGAGTCAATTCACATCGCGCTAGCCTACCTGGTTGTCTGCCAATACGGAGTAAAATCCGGTCTTGGCCCGTGGTCACCGCAGAATCCTGTCTGGTTAATGACACACCATTAAGGAACCAGGTACACACGTAGGGCGAAGATTATACGGACTCGGGGGTAAATCGCAAGGATCCCGACGCGATCCTTGTGGTTAAAGCCAAGGATCCGACGTGGATAACAGGGTATAACCGGTTGACAATGTAAAAAATACCGTTCATCAGGCGGGATTTCGCCTGCAATTTGGCGTGGCTGGCGAAAAGATCGCCGCAGGCCGGGGCCTGTGGATAAAATGGATCTAATCTGTGATGAAGGGGAGGATCTCTTGCGCGGATTGCGCTATGATCCGTCATTCCGATCGCGATCTCTCAAGCGGGGATCGTGAGGGACATAAACCGTGAAAGGAGGTTCGCATCCCCCACAGGCAAACAGCCGATGCCGGGTATGTGTCAAAAATCATGAGTTATAAAAAATTAGCCTGATTCTTTTCTTTTATTGATCTTGTTCGAGTGGAGTCCGCCGTGTCACTTTCGCTTTGGCAGCAGTGTCTTGCCCGATTGCAGGATGAGTTACCTGCCACAGAATTTAGTATGTGGATACGCCCATTGCAGGCGGAACTGAGTGACAACACCCTGGCGCTTTATGCGCCCAATCGTTTTGTGCTGGATTGGGTTCGCGATAAGTACTTAAACAATATCAATGGCCTGTTGAATGATTTCTGCGGTACGGATGCCCCCTTGCTGCGTTTTGAAGTGGGCAGCAAACCGATCTCCCAAATCATCAGCCAGACCGTTACCGCCAGCGTGAGTGCAAGCGCACCCAGCGCACCGGTAGCGCGCGCCGTGGCGCCGTCCCGCCCCAGTTGGGACAACGCGGCTCCTCAGCCTGAACTTTCCTACCGTTCCAACGTTAACCCAAAGCATACCTTTGATAACTTTGTTGAGGGTAAATCCAACCAGTTGGCGCGCGCGGCGGCCCGCCAGGTGGCGGATAACCCGGGCGGCGCCTATAACCCGCTGTTCCTGTATGGCGGCACCGGCCTGGGTAAAACTCACCTGTTGCACGCGGTAGGCAACGGCATCATGGCCCGCAAGGCCAACGCCAAAGTGGTCTATATGCACTCTGAACGCTTTGTTCAGGACATGGTCAAAGCCTTGCAGAACAATGCCATTGAAGAATTTAAGCGTTATTACCGCTCGGTCGATGCGCTGCTGATCGATGACATCCAATTTTTTGCCAATAAAGAGCGTTCGCAGGAAGAGTTCTTCCATACCTTTAACGCCCTGTTGGAAGGCAATCAGCAGATTATCCTGACCTCAGACCGCTACCCGAAAGAGATTAACGGCGTGGAAGATCGCCTGAAGTCGCGCTTCGGTTGGGGGCTGACGGTGGCGATCGAGCCGCCTGAGCTGGAAACCCGCGTGGCGATCCTGATGAAAAAGGCCGACGAGAACGATATCCGTCTGCCGGGCGAAGTGGCGTTCTTTATCGCCAAGCGCCTGCGTTCCAACGTGCGTGAGCTCGAAGGGGCGCTGAACCGCGTGATTGCCAACGCAAACTTTACCGGCCGTGCCATTACCATTGATTTCGTGCGTGAAGCGCTGCGCGATCTGCTGGCTCTGCAGGAAAAGCTGGTCACCATCGATAATATTCAAAAGACGGTGGCGGAATACTATAAAATTAAAGTCGCGGATTTGTTGTCCAAGCGGCGTTCGCGTTCCGTTGCCCGCCCGCGCCAAATGGCGATGGCATTGGCAAAAGAACTCACCAACCACAGCCTGCCAGAAATCGGCGATGCGTTTGGTGGCCGCGACCATACCACGGTGTTGCACGCCTGCCGGAAGATTGAGCAGCTGCGTGAGGAAAGTCACGACATCAAAGAAGATTTCTCCAATTTAATCAGAACATTATCTTCCTAGCGCTATGAAATTTATCGTTGAACGTGAGCATCTGCTAAAACCGCTGCAACAGGTGAGCAGCCCGCTGGGCGGCCGCCCAACCTTGCCAATTCTGGGTAACCTGCTGTTGCAGGTGACGGAAGGCTCCCTGCTGCTGACCGGCACCGATCTGGAGATGGAGATGGTGGCGCGCGTTGCCCTGTCCCAGCCCCATGAAGCGGGCGCGACTACCGTCCCCGCGCGTAAATTCTTTGATATCTGCCGTGGTCTGCCTGAAGGGGCCGAGATTACCGTAACGCTTGAAAGCGAGCGCATGCTGGTGCGTTCCGGCCGCAGCCGCTTCTCACTTTCTACGTTGCCGGCGGCAGATTTCCCGAACCTGGACGACTGGCAGAGCGAAGTTGAATTTTCGCTGCCACAGGCAACGCTGAAGCGCCTGATTGAAGCTACGCAGTTCTCGATGGCTCATCAGGACGTGCGTTACTACTTAAACGGCATGCTGTTCGAAACCGAAGGGGAAGAGCTGCGTACCGTGGCGACCGACGGTCACCGCCTGGCGGTGTGTTCGATGCCGATCGGCCAGGAATTGCCGTCGCATTCGGTGATCGTGCCGCGTAAAGGCGTGATGGAGCTGGTGCGTCTGCTGGACGGTGGCGAGACCTTGTTGCAACTGCAGATCGGCAGCAACAACATTCGCGCTCACGTCGGTGACTTTATCTTCACCTCCAAGCTGGTTGACGGCCGTTTCCCTGATTATCGCCGCGTATTGCCGAAGAACCCGGACAAAACGCTGGAAGCCGGCTGCGACTTGCTCAAGCAGGCGTTTGCCCGCGCGGCCATTTTGTCGAACGAAAAGTTCCGCGGCGTGCGCCTGTACGTTAGCCAGAACCAGCTCAAGATCACCGCCAACAATCCGGAACAGGAAGAAGCGGAAGAGATCCTCGATGTCAGCTACGACGGCACCGAGATGGAAATTGGTTTTAACGTCAGTTACGTGCTGGACGTTTTGAACGCGCTCAAGTGTGAAGATGTGCGTCTGCTGCTGACCGACTCGGTTTCCAGCGTGCAGATCGAAGACGGTGCCAGTAAGTCTGCTGCTTACGTCGTCATGCCAATGCGGCTGTAGAATTTATCGGGCTATCTTACTTGCCCCTTTGCGATTGGGCAGTGCTCGCAATCCTCACGTACTCTGTGTACGCTCCGGTTGCTGTGCGCTGGCCGCACGCAAAGGGTCTGCGACAATAACGCCCTGGGCTGTTCGATGATTAAGATAACTGCAGCATGGCATTAACGCGTTTACTGATTAAAGACTTCCGCAATATAGAAGCGGCGGATTTGGCGCTGGCGCCGGGATTCAACTTCCTGGTTGGTGCCAACGGCAGCGGGAAAACCAGCGTGCTTGAGGCTGTATATACCCTTGGGCACGGGCGTGCGTTTCGCAGCCTGCAGGCCGGCCGGGTGATCCGCCACGACCAGCCGGAGTTCATTTTGCACGGCCGTATTGACGGTGCAGAACGTGAAATATCCGTAGGATTAAGCAAGAGCCGTCAGGGTGACAGCAAGGTACGCATCGATGGCAGCGACGGCCACAAAGTGGCTGAACTGGCGCAGTTATTGCCGATGCAACTGATCACCCCCGAAGGTTTTACCCTGCTAAACGGCGGGCCGAAATTCCGGCGCGCCTTCCTGGACTGGGGCTGTTTTCATAACGAACCCGGTTTTTTCACCGCCTGGAGCAACCTGAAACGGTTACTGAAGCAGCGCAATGCCGCGCTGCGCCAGGTCAGTCGCTATGCGCAAATCCGCGCCTGGGATCAGGAACTGATCCCGTTGGCAGAGCGCATCAGCGAGTGGCGGGCAGCTTACAGCGACGCGATTGCCGCGGATATTACCGCGACGTGCGCGCAGTTTTTGCCCGAATTTGCCCTGAGTTTCTCTTTCCAGCGCGGCTGGGACAAAGAGAGCGACTACGGAGAGCTGCTGGAGCGCCAGTTTGAGCGCGACAGGGCGTTAACCTATACCGCGGTGGGGCCGCATAAGGCGGACTTCCGCATTCGTGCCGACGGCACGCCGGTAGAGGATTTGTTATCGCGCGGTCAGCTTAAATTGCTGATGTGCGCATTGCGCTTAGCGCAGGGTGAGTTTCTCACCCGGCAGAGCGGGCGGCGTTGCCTGTATCTGATTGATGATTTTGCCTCCGAGCTGGACACCGGCCGTCGCCGGTTGCTGGCCGATCGCCTGAAAGCCACCCAGGCCCAGGTCTTTGTCAGTGCCGTGAGCGCTGAACAAGTGACCGATATGGCCGGTGAAAAGGGCAAGATGTTCCGCGTGGAACAAGGTAAAATAGAGGTTCAACCACAGGACTAAAATGAGCGAGAAACGTTGATGTCGAATTCTTATGACTCCTCAAGTATCAAGGTATTAAAAGGGCTGGACGCGGTGCGTAAGCGCCCGGGCATGTATATCGGCGACACCGATGATGGCACCGGTCTGCACCACATGGTATTCGAGGTTGTGGACAACGCTATCGACGAAGCACTCGCTGGCCACTGTAGTGACATTCAGGTGACCATCCATGCCGACAATTCCGTTTCGGTACAGGATGATGGCCGCGGTATCCCAACCGGTATTCACGAAGAGGAAGGGGTTTCCGCAGCACAGGTGATCATGACCGTGCTGCATGCCGGCGGCAAATTTGATGACAACTCCTACAAGGTCTCCGGCGGTCTGCACGGCGTGGGCGTCTCCGTTGTTAACGCCCTGTCTGAGAAGCTGGAACTGGTGATCCGTCGTGAAGGCAAGGTGCATGAGCAAACCTATGCCATGGGCGAGCCATTGTCGCCGCTGAAAGTGGTCGGTGAAACCGATCAGACCGGCACCACGGTCCGTTTCTGGCCGAGCTATGAAACCTTCACCAACAATACCGAATTTGAGTACGACATTCTGGCCAAGCGCCTGCGTGAACTCTCTTTCCTGAACTCCGGCGTGTCTATCCGCCTGAAAGACAAACGTACCGACAAAGAAGACCACTTCCACTACGAAGGCGGTATCAAGGCGTTTGTTGAATACCTGAACAAGAACAAAACCCCGATCCACCCGAACGTGTTCTACTTCTCGACCGTCAAAGACGACATCGGTGTGGAAGTGGCGCTGCAGTGGAACGACGGTTTCCAGGAAAACATCTACTGCTTCACCAACAACATCCCGCAGCGTGACGGCGGTACCCATCTGGTCGGTTTCCGTACCGCGATGACCCGTACCCTGAACAGCTACATGGATAAAGAAGGCTACAGCAAAAAGGCCAAAATCAGCGCCACCGGCGACGATGCGCGTGAAGGTCTGATTGCCGTGGTTTCGGTGAAGGTGCCCGATCCGAAGTTCTCTTCTCAGACCAAAGACAAGCTGGTGTCTTCCGAGGTGAAAACCGCGGTTGAAACGCTGATGAACGAGAAGCTGGTCGATTATCTGATGGAAAACCCGGGCGATGCGAAAATCGTCGTCGGTAAAATCATCGACGCGGCACGTGCTCGTGAAGCGGCGCGTAAAGCGCGTGAAATGACCCGCCGTAAGGGCGCGCTGGATCTGGCCGGCCTGCCGGGCAAACTGGCGGACTGCCAGGAACGTGATCCTGCGCTGTCTGAACTGTACCTGGTGGAAGGGGACTCAGCGGGCGGCTCTGCCAAGCAGGGACGTAACCGTAAGAACCAGGCAATCCTGCCGTTGAAAGGTAAAATCCTCAACGTAGAGAAGGCGCGCTTCGACAAGATGCTGTCTTCGCAGGAAGTGGCGACGTTGATCACCGCGCTGGGCTGCGGCATTGGCCGTGACGAGTACAACCCGGACAAACTGCGCTATCACAGCATCATCATCATGACCGATGCCGACGTCGATGGCTCGCACATCCGTACGCTGCTGTTGACCTTCTTCTACCGTCAGATGCCGGAAATCATTGAGCGCGGCCACGTGTTCATTGCTCAGCCGCCTTTGTACAAGGTGAAAAAAGGCAAGCAGGAACAGTACATCAAAGATGACGAGGCGATGGATCAATACCAAATCGCCATCGCGATGGACGGCGCAACCCTGCACACCAACGCCAGCGCCCCGGCACTGGGCGGTGAGCAACTGGAAAAACTGGTTGCCGAACACTACAGCGTGCAGAAGCTGATCGGTCGTATGGAGCGTCGCTACCCGCGCGCGCTGCTGAACAACCTGATCTACCAGCCGACTCTGCAGGAAGAAGACCTGAGCGATCAGTCCAAGGTTAAGACCTGGATTGATTCTCTGGTGAAACTGCTGAACGACAAAGAGCAGCACGGTAGCAGCTATGACTCGGTGATCTTCGAGAACCGCGAGCGCCAGATGTTTGAGCCGGTGCTGCGCATTCGTACCCACGGTGTGGATACCGATTACGCGCTGGACTTCGACTTCATCCACGGTGGCGAGTACCGCAAAATCTGCGTGCTGGGCGAGAAACTGCGCGGTCTGATCGAAGAGGGTGCCTTCATCGAACGTGGCGAGCGCCGTCAGCCGATTGAAAGTTTCGAGCAGGCATTGGAGTGGCTGGTGAAAGAGTCACGTCGCGGCCTGGCGGTACAACGCTATAAAGGTCTGGGCGAGATGAACCCAGAGCAGCTGTGGGAAACCACCATGGATCCGGAAAGCCGCCGTATGCTGCGCGTGACCGTGAAGGACGCCATTGCTGCAGACCAATTGTTCACCACCCTGATGGGTGATGCGGTCGAACCTCGTCGTGCCTTTATCGAAGAGAATGCCCTGAAAGCGGCAAATATCGATATCTAACGCATTGATAACTGTGAAAATCCGCGCCGGGCAACCCGCGCGGATTTTTTTACGCCGTTTTTGACGCTGACACGGCGGGCTGAAACGCGTTAGCATGGAAAAAAACCACTGGGAGAGGATCGAATGGCTATTGAACTGATTGCGATTGATATGGACGGCACGCTGCTCAACCCGCAGCACCAAATTACGCCGGCGGTAAAGCAGGCAATCACCGAGGCGCGCCGCAAAGGGGTGCATGTGGTGCTGGCCACCGGGCGGCCTTACGTCGGCGTGCAAGACTATCTGCGTCAGTTGGACATTCAGGGACCTGGTGATTTTTGTATTACCTATAACGGTGCGCTGGTTTTGAAGGCGGTAGATGGTGCCTGCATCCTGCAGGAAACGCTGGGCTTTGAGGATTATCTCTACTTCGAGCAGATGGCGCGCGAACTCGGCGTTCACTATCAGGCGTTTGATTTCGATACGTTGTATACACCGAACAAAGATATCGGCAAATACACCGTGCACGAATCGGAGATGACCGGCATTCCGCTCAAGTACCGCAGCGTGGAAGAGATGGATCCGGCGATCCGTTTCCCTAAGTTGATGATGGTTGACGAGCCTGAGCTGTTGGATCGTGCCATCGCCCGCATCCCGGCTGAAACGCGGGAGCGTTATACCATCCTGAAAAGCGCGCCGTATTTCCTGGAGATCCTGCATAAGAATGTGGATAAAGGGACCGGCGTGAAAATGCTGGCCGATCATCTTGGTATTGCACAGCAAAACGTGATGACGTTGGGCGATCAAGCCAACGACACCGCAATGATCGAGTATGCCGGCGTTGGCGTGGCCATGGGCAATGCCATTGAGGAACTGAAGGCGGTGGCGCAGTTTGTGACCACCACCAATACCGAAGACGGCGTGGCACGCGCCATCGAGAAATTTGTGCTGAATGCCTAACGTTGTTTTGCATCAGGGGGCGCAGTTGCGCCCCTTAATCCCGTTATAACCGCGCTAAAATTCCCTTCACAATCTGCACATCCTGAATCGCCAAGCCGGTCAGATCGGCCAGGGTGATTTGCTCCGGATCGCTGCGCACCTTCTTTCCTTGCGCCAGAACGGTACCTAATTCGACGAGGGGTATCGAAGCCAACAATCCCTGCCGATAAGCCATGGCGATTTCGCCGTATTCTGTACATTGAGATACAGAGTCTGCCAGCAACACATCCGCCCTGGCCACCAGACCGCTCTCCAGCTCCTGCTTGCCATGGGAATCGGCGCCTACCGCGGTGATGTGGGTGCCGGGCCGAATATCCGTCGCCCGCAGAATCGGCTCTCGGCTGGGCGTGGTGGTGATAATCAACCGGCAGTGTGCCGCCAGTTCTGCCGCATCCTGGGTTGTATGCACCCGAAATCCTTCGGCCTCGGCACTGTGGCGGTAGGCTTGCAGCGCCGACTCGTTGCGGCCCCATACCCAGACTTCACGGCAGGCGGTCAGAGGTTTTAGCTGTTGCAACTGCAGCAGGGCCTGCATGCCGCAGCCGACGATACCTATGGCCGGGATCTCCGTCGGTGCGCACAGTTCGGCGACGATGCGCCCGGCCAGAGCGGTGCGTAATGCGGTTAACCAGCCTTCGTCCAGCAACAACGCCTGCGGTTCACCGGTTTGTGCTGAGAAAGCCATCATCAGCCCTTGATTGCTGGCCAACCCCTGCGCTGGATTACGGTAAAAACCGGAGGAAACCTTGAGGACAAACTGCTCGTCTCCTTCCAGCCACGCCGATTTAATACAGCAGTCGCCGGCTGCCTGCTCAAACAGAAAATGTTGTACCGGCGGTTGCTGTACCTGCCGTTTTGAATAGGCAATAAACCCTTCTTTTAGCAGTAACGTGGTGGCATCTGCGTCGAAAGCTTCAAGTATCTGCCTTTTGTTAAGGATTTTCATCGGCGATCGCCTTGAGGTATTTCTCCAGCACGATGTTTTTTCCGCACAGGACGACGGCCACTTTTTTCCCCTGAAATTCCGGTGCCAGCTTAATGGCGGCGGCTAAGGCTACCCCGGCCGCCCCTTCGATAATCCAGCGATCGCTGACGGCAATTTGGCGCATAGCCTGCTTGATTTCAGTTTCACTGACCAAGACTTTTCGGTCGATCAGCTGCTGACACAGAGGGAAGGTAATAGCACCGGGCTCCACGCCCCCGGCAGTGCCGTCGGACAGGGTATCTTGCTCTTCCACCGGGAAAATGTAGCCGGCTTCCAATGCGCTGTACATGCTGGTGGCGTTTTCCGGCCAACAGGCAATTAGCTGCGTTTTCGGCGATAGTTGCTGCAAAACGCTGCCAATGCCCGAAATATAGCCGCCACCCCCCACCGCGACAAACACCGCATCCAAATCCGGCTGTTGTTCGACCAGCTCCATGCCGCAGGTCCCCTGACCGGCGATGACCTGCTCGTCATTATAGGGAGAGACATAAACCTTCCCTTGTTCCTGCGCCGCCTTTTCCCCCGCCTGCTCGGCATTTAGCGCATCGCCCGCCACCAGCTCTACCTGGGCGCCCAGAGCGCGAATGGTGTCGAGTTTTATCGCCGCTGCCGTTTCCGGCGCATAAACCTTGACCTCAACGCCCATCAACTTTCCCGCCAGCGCCATCGCCTGGCCATGATTGCCGCTGGAGGCGGCGATCACTCCGCGTTGGCGTTGCTCTTCACTCAGTAGCCGCAGTTTATTACTGGCGCCGCGAAACTTAAAAGAGCCGGTAGGCTGCAGGTGGTCGCATTTCAGGAACAGTTCGCAACCCAAGCGTTGCGACAACAGTACGCTGCGTTCCAGTGGGGTGACGCGAACCTGTGGGCGCAATTGTTGGTGGGCGGAAACAATTGCATCGAATAAGTGGCTCATGACGGCTCCAGTAAAGAAGATGATGTAGACTTTAAAATCCAGTTTGTACTTTTTAGTCTTTTATGTAAACCCCTATCTGTCTATGGGAGAGTATGTCGATGGGTGATGTGAAACGCGTCGGGTGATCCGGTAAGATGGCGGCTCAGTGCCAGCATGCGCAGGAGAGCCGCCATGAGCCATCGGGAAAAACAGCTGACTTTTGACCCACGTGGGCATCAGTTAACCAATATTAATGTCTGGACGCCGGACAGCCAGTGGCTGGCTTACGACGTACGCCCGAACGGTGCCTCCTTCACCGGTCTGAGCATCGAGCGGGTGAATGTCGATACCGGCGTAGTCGAAGTCGTGTATCGCGCCCAACAGGGCGCCCACGTTGGTGTAGTGACCGTCAGCCCGGATGAACCCGCCCGCTATGCTTTCATTCATGGGCCTGAACACCCGGACAGCGTCTGGCATTACGATTTTCACCATCGCCGCGGGGTGATCGTCAGCGAACCCGACCGTGAGCTGGCCATTACCCTTGATGCGATGGACATCACTCCCCCTTATACGCCGGGTGCACTGCGTGGCGGCACTCACGTACACGTGTTCAGCCCGGACGGCAGCCGCCTGAGCTTTACCTATAACGACCACGTCATGCACGAACTGGATCGGGCGCAGGACCTGCGTAACGTTGGCGTGGCCGTACCGTTACAGGGAGTGAACCCGCCGAAGCAGCATCCTCGTGAATATGACGGCAGCCATTACTGCGTGCTGGTGAGCGAGACTACGCCACAACCCCAACCCGGCAGCGATCAGATTAACCGCGCCTATGAAGAGGGCTGGGTCGGGCAAAGGGGCTATGTACGGCCCGATGGGCGTCAGCAGCGCTGGGCGCTGGCATTTATCGGCGACACTCTTTCTCATCACGGTGAAAAGTTGCCGGAAGTATTCATTGTGGATTTGCCGCAGGATGACGCGGATTACGCCAGGGCAGGTTCCCGGCCGCTGCAGGGGACCGCAAACAGCTTGCCTGCTCCGTCGCGGGGCGTGCACCAACGGCGGTTGACCTTTACCGGCGAGCGTCGTTATCCAGGCGTGGTAACCGCCCCACGTCACTGGCTGCGCAGCTCGCCCGATGGCAGCATGATTGCCTGTTTAATGAAGGATGATGCGGGTGTGGTACAGCTGTGGACGGTTTCGCCAAACGGTGGTGAACCGCGGCAGGTCACTCGTGGTGAACAGGGGATCCAATCGGCGTTCAGTTGGCATCCACAGGGGGGGCGGATTGCGCTGGTGTGTGACAACAGCCTGATGCTGTGCGAGGTGGCCAGCGGCCGCATGCAGCGCCTGACTCAGCGGACGGCGCTACCGCCATCGGGCGATGCTATCGTATTTTCACCGGATGGAAACAAAGTGGCCTTTATGCGCGAGGTCGACGGATTCAGCCAGATTTTTGTGGTTGAAGTCTGATCGAGGGTGCGGGCGAGAAGCCCGCATCAGAATATTTTACTGGGGTGTGGTCGTAGCGGCATGGGCCGGATCGCCGCTGGCGGCCAGGTTCTGCTCTTCGCCGCGCAAAATACGCGCTTTAGGTGAGTCCGCGGTACTGTCGCTGCCGGAGCGCATGTAGTCGTAAGGCAGTAATACGGTATCCATCACCGCCGAGAATGGCAGGTCCAACGCCACCAGCGGCATCATTGCCCAGCTGGTATTGTCGTCCTTCAGCATATCCACGCTGGCACGGGTGCCAGGATAGTAACCCTGATTAGGGCCGGTATGGCTCATTACGCTGGAGCAGCCGTTGGTCGCTAACAGCATGCAACTGGTTGCTATGACTCTTATCGTTTTCATTTTCCATCCTGCAGGGTGCTGTTCCCCAAAATCTGCTGATCTATAACATCCTCTGGATGTTTTAAAAGGAGCAAGGACCCGCTCTGTGGCGGTTGTCTCACTTTATTGTAAGGGATAAAAAAACTTTCGCCGAACTGATTGTCATTTTTTTGATCGTGGGCGGTTGAAATGGTGAAAGCGACCCCCATTTTCTTATCAAGGCCAAATTAAGAATTTGCCGTAAGGGAATTCTGGCTATTTAGTCTGTCCATGATGGAAGGCTTAATTATTCAACCTCGCTGAAGTGCCTTAGGAGGCTGTTTTATGCGTAACTTTGATCTTTCACCGCTTTACCGTTCCGCTATTGGGTTTGACCGTTTGTTTAACGCGTTGGAGGCAGGTCAGAACCAAAGCAATGGCGGTTATCCACCCTATAACGTTGAGCTGGTCGATGAAAATCATTACCGCATTGCGATCGCGGTGGCCGGATTTGCCGAACAGGAGCTGGAAATCACTACCCAGGACAATCTGCTGATAATCCGAGGCGCTCATAATAACGATCCAGCGGAAAGAACCTACTTATATCAAGGTATTGCCGAGCGAAACTTTGAACGTAAATTCCAGTTGGCCGAGCATATCCAAATTAAAGGCGCCAAACTGGAAAACGGGTTGCTGTATATCGATATGGAACGCCTGGTACCGGAAACATTAAAACCGCGTCGTATAGAAATTAAATAATTCATATTTCATCGGCGAAACGTCTCGCTGGTGAAATGTTAATGCCTGCCGACAGGGGGCATACCTTAATTTACCCTATGAATTTCAAGCTACGGGTAAAATCTCGCTTCATAGAAGGAGTTTACATCATGCGTAATTACGATCTTTCACCTTTGCTTCGTCAGTGGATTGGTTTCGACAAACTGGCCAGTTCAATGGGCGGCCAGGAGCCACAGGGGTTCCCGCCTTACAACATTGAGAAAAGCGACGACAACCATTACCGCATTTCTCTGGCGTTAGCCGGGTTTAAACAAAGTGAACTGGATATTGAAGTAGAAGGCCCACGCCTGACCGTACGTGGCAAGCCGACACCGCCAGAAAAACAGGTGGAATACCTGCATCAGGGGCTGGTGTTCAAAGACTTCAACCTGACATTCACGTTGGCTGAACACCTGCAGGTCTCTGAGGCCAAGTTTGAAAACGGTCTGCTGCATATCGATCTGGTGCGTCATGTCCCAGAAGCTCTGCAGCCACAGCGTATCGCCATCGGTACCACACCGGGGTTGGAATCAAAATAACGCTTTGAAAAATTGATAGTTTTACCTATGCATTTCAGGCCGCAGAGGTTCGTACGGCGGCCTGAAAGAGGAAAGGTATCGACGGGGGAAGTCCAAACGGGCTTCCCCCGTTGCATTATGTGGCTTAACCCACAGTCGCGTTTTCCTACCTATGTCAAAATCCCTGTTAATTGTGTGACTTTGACCGCAAACCGGTTGTTAAACTTCTGGCAAGGATGTGACCTATGAGCGAAATCGCCCTGACCGTCAGTATGTTGGCGTTGGTGGCCGTTCTCGGGCTGTGGATGGGTAACTGGAAGCTGTATGGGGTTGGGTTGGGGATTGGCGGGGTGCTGTTTGGCGGCATTATCGTCGGGCATTTCGCCCAGAGTTGGCAGCTCAGTCTGAATGGCGACATGCTGCACTTCATTCAGGAGTTTGGCCTGATCCTGTTCGTTTACACCATAGGTATTCAGGTCGGGCCCGGTTTCTTCTCTTCCTTGCGGGTATCCGGATTGCGGCTCAACGGCTTCGCCATTTTGCTGGTGCTGGTGGGCGGGGTGGTCGCGGCGGTGGTTCACAAGCTGTTTGACGTCCCGTTGCCGATCATTCTTGGCGTGTTCTCCGGTGCCGTCACCAATACCCCCGCACTCGGCGCCGGGCAGCAAATTCTTACCGATTTGGGCTCAGATCCGGCAATGGTCGATCGCATGGGGATGGGCTATGCCATGGCCTATCCGTTCGGTATCTGCGGCATTCTGCTGGTGATGTGGCTGATACGCCTGTTTTTCCGCATCAATATCGAACGGGAGGCTCAGGCTTTTGAAAGCAGCCTGGGCAACCAGCGCGAGCTGCTGCAAACCATGAATATCGCGGTGCGTAACCCGAACCTGCAAGGGATGGCGATCAAGAATGTGCCGCTGCTGAACGGTGAGGATATTATCTGTTCACGCCTGAAACGTGGTGAGTTGCTGATGGTACCGGCGCCGCTCGAGAGGCTGGAGCTGGGCGACTATCTGCATCTGGTGGGCAAACGCGAAAGTCTGGAAAATGCGCGGTTGGTGATTGGCGAAGAGGTCGACGTCTCGCTGTCAACGCGGGGGACGGAACTGCAGGTGGTGAGGGCGGTGGTGACCAATGAGAAAGTTTTGGGCAGCAAAATCCGCGATCTGAACCTGAAGCAAAAGTACGACGTGGTGATCTCGCGCCTCAACCGCGCGGGGGTTGAACTGGTGGCAGGCAGCAATGTAACGCTGCAATTCGGCGACATCCTCAATCTGGTTGGCCGCCCGGAGTCCATCGAGGCGGTGGCGGCCATTGTCGGCAATGCCCAACAGAAGCTGCAGCAGGTGCAAATGCTGCCGGTGTTTATCGGTATCGGTTTGGGGGTACTGTTGGGATCTGTGCCGCTGTTTATTCCGGGTTTTCCCGCTGCGTTGCGCTTGGGCCTGGCCGGTGGGCCGCTGGTTGCGGCCTTGATACTCGGGCGTATCGGTAGCATTGGCAAACTGTATTGGTTTATGCCGCCCAGCGCTAACCTGGCGTTGCGTGAACTGGGTATCGTGCTATTTCTGGCGGTGGTGGGGCTGAAGTCGGGCGGCAACTTTGTCGATACCCTGATTAATGGCGAAGGGTTGGCGTGGATTGGTTACGGTGCACTGATCACCGCAATTCCGTTGCTCAGCGTTGGCGTATTGGCGCGGATGGTGGGCAAGATGAATTATTTGACGCTGTCCGGCATGCTGGCAGGTTCAATGACCGATCCGCCAGCGCTGGCCTTTGCTAATGGCCTGCACCCGACCAGCGGCGCTGCAGCGCTGTCTTACGCCACGGTATATCCGTTGGCGATGTTCCTGCGCATCATGTCGCCGCAGCTGCTGGCGGTGCTGTTCTGGGCTATGTAAGGCTTTGGGGCGCTGTCTGAGCGCCCCTTATTCAAATCAGCCCGCTTCCTGGTGAGCCCGCTCGATCTCTTCCGCCAGTATCGCCACGCCACGTTCAATTTTCTCCGGATCCGGCACGTAGTTCATCCGCATGCACTGATGAGTATGCGGCCATTCATGCTCCAGCCCCGGGAAGAAGTAGTGGCCTGGCACCATCAGCACGCCGCGCTTTTTCAGGCGCTGATACAGCAGCTCGGTGGTGATCGGCAGATCCTTGAACCATAACCACAGGAAAATCGCCCCTTCCGGTTTATGGATCAGGCAGCGTTCCGGCGACAGATAGCGGCGGATAATGCCGATAGTCTGCTCGACGCGCTGCTTGTAGAACGGACGGATCACCTCGTTTGACAGTCGCAACAGGTCGCCACGTTCGATCATTTCCGTTGCCATGGCCGGCCCCATGCTGCCTGGCGACAAGCTGATAATGCCGTTCATGTTGGTCAGGGCGCCGATGGTTTTCTCATCGGCGATCACGATGCCGCAGCGCGAGCCGGGCAGGCCAAGCTTCGACAGGCTCATGCACAGGATAATGTTCGGGTTCCACAGCGGCGTAGCGTCGCTGAAGATAATGCCGGGGAAGGGCACGCCGTAAGCGTTATCGATCACCAGCGGGATATTGCGCTGCTGCGCCAGCCGATCGAGTTTCATCAGCTCTTCGTCGGTGATCACGTTACCGGTCGGGTTGGTTGGGCGCGACACGCAGATCATGCCGATATCGTCGCCAATATTCAGATGTTCGAAGTCAACGTGATACTTGAACTGACCTTCCGGCAGCAGCTCAATGTTGGGCTTGGCCGAAACAAACAGCCCCTCGTCCAACCCGGCATCGGCATAGCCGATATATTCCGGCGCCAACGGAAACAGCACGCGGCGACGGCTGCCGTCGGCATAGCGCCCGGCAAACAGGTTAAACAAGTAGAAAAATGCGCTCTGGCTGCCATTTGTCAGTGCAATGTTCTGTGGCGAGATCTGCCAGCCCAGCTCATCGCGCAGCAAATTAGCCAGCGCTTTCAGCAGGGCGTCTTTGCCCTGCGGGCCGTCATAGTTACACAGCGCCTCGGTCAGTTTGCCCTGATCGAGCATGTCCTGGCACAGTTGTTTGAAGTAGCTTTCCATCTCTGGAATTTGCGCCGGATTACCGCCGCCGAGCATGATGGCACCGGGGGTGCGCAGGCCTTCGTTCAGGTCATCCATTAAACGGGTAATGCCCGCGTAACGGGTAAATTTGTCGCCGAAAAGTGAAAAAGTCATAGGTGCAACTGTATTGTTTTTAGCAGGTAATACCCCACCATACCGCCAGACAATTTCCGGTGCAATGCGGTTCATAAAACAACCACCGGGAGTAAACTTCACCCGATGGTTTTTTAGCAGCATATCTCTCTGAATTATTGTGACCGATCGCCGACCCAGGCCACCATCACTTTATCGTCGCCGAGCCGACGGCTGAAAGCATAGTAGTGTGCCGTTTGCTGCGACTGCTGTGTGCCGGCACCGATCGCCGGGTGACGAGCGCGGAATTGACCCAGCCGCTGCCAGTGTGCCAACAGAGGAGCTTTGCTACCCTGCAACTCGGCCCAGTTCATATCGGAACGGGTACCCTGCAACGGATCTGAGCCGGTAGGGCCTAGATCACGGCCACTTTCATCGCCGTAGTAAATCTGCACCGCACCGGGTGCCAACAGCAACAGATCGGCAGCGCGCTGCTGCTGCGTTAGCGACCCTTTAGCATCGCTGGCAAAGAACAGCCGGGTATCGTGCGAGGAGATGTAGCTCAACACGTTGAAATCCTGCAGCTTGTCGGCCATCTGTCGGTAGGTGGCATCGATGTTGGAGAAGCAAGCCAAGGCCTGGGAAGCCTGATCCTGGAAGTCAAAATTGATCATCGCGTCGAAGCCGTTCTGGTAATAGTCGCTTTTCATCACGCCATGGCCCCAGGCTTCGCCGGTCATCCAGAAAGGAGCATCATCCAGCGCCTGTTGTGGATGGGCGGCTTTCCACTCTGCCAGAGCTGCGGTGGCGCGCTGTTTCAATAGCGCCAGCGTTGGTTTTTCTACGTGCTTGGCGGTGTCGACGCGAAAACCGTCAATGCCATAGTCACGTACCCACTGGCTAAGCCAGGTGGTCAGGTAGTCGCGTGTGGTGGCGCCGGGAATCTCCCGCGCGGCGGTATCGGGTTTATGGCGGTAAAACAGGGGCAGACCACTGGCTCCGGGCGCTTCAGTTTTGATGTCCGGAAGGAAAGCCAGCGACATGGTGAGATCGTTATAGCCGGGTGGATCGTAGTCACCGATATCGGTACGGATCCAGTTTTTGCCCCACCATGAACTCCAGCCCGCTTTATCGCTGAAGTTGATGTAATCGTTGAAGCTGTGCCAGTTTTGACCTGGGCCTGGTCGCCAGTCGCCCCAATGTTTACCCAACGTTTTTTCGATTTCTTCCTCCTTCAGATATAGCGAGCCGAATTGGAAGGTCTGCATATCTGCCAGCGTGGCGTAGCCGACGTGATTCACTACCACGTCAAACAGAATGCGGATACCGCGTTGGTGCGCCTGATCGACCAGCGTGCGCAGGTCTTGCTCGCTGCCCATATTGGCATCGAGTCGGGTCCAGTCCAGCGCGTAATAGCCGTGGTAAGCGTAATGCGGGAAGTCTCCTTTGGTGCCGCCGCCGACCCAACCGTGGATTTGCTCCAGCGGCGAACTGATCCACAGCGCATTGACGCCAAGCTGTTGCAAATAATCCAGTTTGTTCGTCAGGCCAGCCAGATCGCCGCCGTGGAAGGTGCCGATCTCCTGCATGCCGTCGCTGCGGCGTCCGTAGCTGTGGTCGTTGGCCGGGTTGCCGTTCTCAAAGCGATCGGTAAGGGCAAAATACACCGTGGCGTTGTGCCAATTGAAGGGCGCCGGTTTTTCGCTATCGGCAGATTCCAACAACAGCAATCCACCGCTACCGACGGCGGGTTGCAGGGTGATTTTGCCCTGGCTGACCTTTGCCGTTTGGCCTGAATAGAAATCGCGTACCAATTCGCCTTCGTCAAAGGTTGCCGCGACGTCAAGGGTGATCGGTTTACCGTCCCAGCGTTGGCAGGTGCGCGTGGCGGCGGCAGTGGCGATTTCCGCTGCGGTTTTCAGACTGAGTTGTAACGTCGGCGTGCCGCTGCGCGTGTCGATGCGCACCTGATATTCCCCGGTGCGGAACAGCCGCCAGTTAACCGGCGGGTTATCGCCGCAGGGTTGCAGTGACAACGTCTGGTTCAGTTTGACCGGCGCAGTTGGCTGCCAGCATTGCTGGTCTTGGTAAATTTTCAGCGGCAGTTCGCCTTTGGGCAGCGTGGCGTGGCTGGTGAACAAGCCGTCGGCGGAAGTACCGTCAAAGGCTGGGAAGCTTTGCAGCGTCCAGTTTGCCATTGCCGCAGGCGACAGCAGCATCAGCAGGGGAAGGGTCAGGCGTTTCATGGCTCTCCTTACGCGTGGCAGGAAGCGTTTTTATCGTAGGGTAACGCCCAGTGTGACGAACGATGAAAAAATAGCCTCATCCCGGCGCGAGATTTTCAGGGAGGAGAAGGCAGGGGGAGGTGAGGCTGTTATCCGGTGATTTTTTAATCTATATTACAATGTATACATTGTAGTGTGAGGTGATCTATGAGCGTGATGTCCGTTCGACTATCGGAAGATCTCAGTGAGCAGCTCGAAGCTTTGGCCAAAGCGACCGGCAGGACTAAATCGTTTTTGGCCGGGCAGGCCATCCGAGATTTTATTAACCGTGAAGCCTGGCAAATTGCTGAAACTCAGCAGGCAATTATTGAGGCGGATCAGGGAGATTTTGTTTCTGACGATGAAATGGAAGCCCGCTTCAAGAAGATGGGGGTGATTGTTAACGATGAAAATTAAATGGCTAAGGAAAGCCGCAAGCAATTTTGATGACGAATATGATTGGTTTTATCAAGAGAGTCCTCAGGTTGCGACAGAGTTTGCCAGGGAGGTTTTTCGCTTAGTGAATTTGCTGGTTTCAAACCCGGCCCTCGGCAGGGCAGGCAGGGTGATGGGCACCCGGGAAATTGTGATGAAAACCTTCCCGTACCTGATCCCGTACAGAATTAAAAACAATGAAATACATATCCTGAGAATATTTCATATGCGCAGGCGTCCGCCCAAAAGGTGTTGGTGATTTTGCATGGATGCCAGTTTCTTGCTTACTGGCACCCATGAAAGTTACTACTTCAGTAGCTGCGGGTTAACGCAGTTTTCTGTGACCTTGCCGGTCAGCGCGGCGATCAGGTTGTCCACGGCGCAGGCGGCCATGCCATAACGGGTCTCATGGGTCGCAGAACCGATATGCGGCAGCGCCACCACGTTTGGCAACGTCAACAGCGGTGAAGATACCGGCAGCGGTTCCTGTTCGAACACGTCCAGCCCGGCGGCATGAATAGTGCCGTTTTGCAGCGCCTCAACCAGTGCCGCTTCATCCACCACCGGACCACGGCCAGCGTTGATCAGAATACCGCTCTTTTTCATTTTCGCCAGTTGGTCACGGCTGATCATATGGAAAGTTTCGTCGGTCAGCGGCAGCGTAATGCAGATGAAATCGGATTCGGCCAACAGGGTATCCAGGTCACAGCGGCGGGCATTAAAACGCTGCTCTGCTTCTTCATGAGTGCGGCGGGCGTTATACAGCACCGGCATGCCGAAGCCGAAATGAGCGCGTTGCGCCAGCGCCAGACCAATACGACCCATGCCGAGGATGCCGATAGTTTTGTGGTGCACGTCAACGCCAAACCAGTCTGCCCCGATGCTGCCTTGCCATTCGCCGGCCTTCACTCGATCCGCCACTTCTACCACTCGACGAGCTGTCGCCAAAACCAGGCTCATGATGGTGTCGGCGACGGTTTCAGTCAGCACGGTTGGGGTGTGCATCAGCAGCACGTTATGGGCATTAAGCGCGTCGACGTCGAAATTATCGTAACCGACGGAAATGGTTGAAGCCGCGCGCAGTTTGGGGGCCTGCTGCAAGAAAGCCTCATCAATTTTGCCGCCGGAACCGATGATCCCTTCTGCCTGTTGCAGCGCCTGGCGCAACTCATCGCGGTTTTCCGGGTTTAGCCCGTTGAAGGCATGCACGGTGAAGTGCTGTTCCAGTCGTTCACGCAGATCGGTGGGAATGCTTTTGTATAACACGATAGAAGGCTTCATCACTTACTCCAGCAATACCCTTCGTTTTTCAGACTGCAGCGTTGTTAACTGCTCGAACTTCCCCCAGTGACTTACTTAAGTCAGCGCCTGGGGGAAGTTCGTTTGTCGCCTGGCTGCAGCCTGAAATCCATTGGGTATATTCAACAGAAAATAAATTATAACGAGACTAAGCCAGTTGTGGGTGAGCCTCGTTGCGAGCGGGCTTGACGATCAGCGTCACCACCACGGCCACCAGCAGCGCAATGGCCATAAACATATACGAAGCTGCCGGGCTGCCGGTTGCGCCGTTGAGGTAACCGACGAACCAGGAACCGAAGAAGGAACCCAGCGCGCCCATGCTGTTGATCAATGCCATGGCACCGCCGGCGACGTTTTTCGGCAGCATCTCGGGAATGATGGCGAAGAACGGCCCGTAAGGGGCGTACATTGCCGCACCGGCAATCACCAGCAGGGCATAAGAGATCCAGAAATGGTTGGCGCCTACGGCATATGAACCAAAGAACGCCAGCGCGCCAATCAGCAGCAGTGGCCAGACGAACAGCTTACGGTTTTGCATTTTGTCCGAAGCCCAGGACACCAGGATCATGGCGATGGTCGCCGCCAGGTAAGGTACCGCCGACAGCCAGCCGGCCTCCACCATGCCCATTTCCATGCCGCTGCGCAGGATAGAAGGCAACCACAGCACGAAGCCATACACGCCAATGCTCCAGGCGAAGTACTGGACGCAAAGCAGGATCACGTTGCGTGAGCGGAAGGCTTCGCTGTAGTTACGCACCGCTTTGATGCCCTTCTGCTCTTCTTCCAACTGCTGCTGCAGGGCCAGCTTTTCGTCATCGCTCAACCATTTGGCCTGCGCCGGTTTGTCTTTGACCAGCACCCACCAACAGAAGGCCCAGATCACCGCCGGAATGCCTTCAAAGATGAACATTTCACGCCAGCCGTAGGCATGGATCAGGTAGCCGGAAACCACCGACATCCACAGCACGGTGACGGGGTTACCGAGGATCAGGAAGGTATTGGCACGCGAACGTTCGGACTTGGTGAACCAGTTGCTGATGTAAATCAGCATTGCCGGCATCACCGCGGCTTCCACCACGCCGAGGATAAAACGGATGGCCGCCAACATCGGGATATTGCTGACCATGCCGGTCAGCGAGGCGCAGGCGCCCCACAGGATCAGGCACCAGAAAATCAGTTTTTTAACGCTGCGGCGTTCGGCATAGATCGCCCCCGGGATTTGGAAAAAGAAATAGCCGAGGAAAAACAGCGCCCCCAGCAGCGATGACATGCCTTTGGTGATGCCCAGATCGTCATTGATGCCAGCCGCCGAGGCAAAGCTGAAGTTGGCTCGGTCGAGATAGGCCAGGCTGTAGGTGATAAACACGATGGGCATGATGTACCACCAGCGTTTAGCCGCGATAGTCGCTTTGGTCATGTTCAGATTCCTTCAGTGGTGTCGTGGTGCTCTCCCGGCGGATCTGGTTGTAGGGCCAGAGACATCAGCCGTTCGGAGAAGGCTATTAACTGATATTGTTTTGTTATATTTATTCAGCCAGTGCCGCGCGGGTCGGCAACCCTTCGCTGTCACCGATGGCCTGAATGGCCAGCGAGCCGATTTTATTGCCGCGTTGCACCGCCTGTTTCAGCGTTTTGCCTTCCAGCAGGGCGCTGATGGTCCCGACGGCAAAGCCGTCTCCTGCACCTACGGTATCCACCACATTGCTGACTTTGATTGCGGCTACCGCCGCCTGATCGCCCGCTGCGGTTTTAAACCAGGCGCCGTCCGGGCCGGTTTTAATGATCACCGCCTGTACGCCGCGCTCCAGATAAAAATCGGCAATCCCTTCCGGTGTCGACTGGCCGGTAAGAATTTGCCCTTCTTTCAGCCCCGGTAGCACCCAGTCGGCGGCAAACGCCAGCTTGTTCAGCTGCTCGATCATCACCTGTTGGCTGGACCACAACACCGGGCGCAGATTGGGGTCAAATGAAATGGTTTTGCCCATCGCCCGCATCTCGCGCGCCGCGTGGTTGCACAGCGCCAGCGATTGACCGGACAGCGCTGCCGCCACGCCGCTCAGGTGCAGGTGGCGTGCGGAACCAAAGTAATCGCGGTTGAAGTCGTCGACCGACAGGTGGCTGGCCGCCGAGCCTTTGCGGAAATACTCCACATTGGGATCGGTACCATCGGAGGTTTTAGATTTGATCTGAAAACCGGTCGGATAATTAGCATCCACCGTCACTTGCTGGGCGTTGATGCCTTCTTTTTTCAACTGCTGCAGGGTGAAGCGGCCGAAAGTGTCGTTGCCGACGCGGCTGACCCAGCCGACGTTCAGCCCCAGACGAGCCAGGCCGATTGCGACGTTCAGCTCGGCGCCGGCAATACGTTTGGTGAAGTTGTCCACTTCCGCCAGATCGCCGGTTTGGGTTGCCACGAACATCGCCATGGCTTCACCCAGAGTGACGACGTCCAGTTGCGCGCGATGCGCGGTAGTCAGCGTTGTCATGATGTTTACTCCGCGCGCAAAAGGTTAACGTAGTAGCGGGTCACGTCTTCCAGACTGTCACCTTGCAGTGGGAATTCAATGCCGCGTGGTGCGTCCAGCGGCAGGCGAGTCAGCAGATCGCGCCATTTGCCATCGCTGTCATCCAGCGCCACGGCACGCCAGCCTTTCAGGCTATGCGTTGCGGCTTTAACGTGAACGTAGCTGACGTGGCGGGCCAGGCGATCGGCGGCGGCGAAGGCGTCTTGCCCCACCCAGTGCCAGTTGGCCATGTCGAACGTCATGCTGACCGGCAGACGGTTATCTTCTGCGGCGTGGAAAAAGGCGTTGAGCAGCGACAAAATCCCGCAGTCAGGCGTTTGATCGTTCTCGACCACCAGGCTGACCGGATGTTGCTCCAGTGCCACTTTCAGTTCGGTAAAGTCGAAGCCCGGCTGGTAATGTCCAAGCGAGAGTTTCAACTGACGCGCGTTCAGCGTTTGGGCTTCCGCCAGCAGTGCCGGCAGGTTCGGGTTGAGCGTATGTTGTGGAGTGAACAGAGCCTCAGGCGCAGAGTAAACGGCAAACAGCTGCTGTTGTTCGATGGCCTGAGCCAGTGCCGGCAGGTTTTCCAGCTCCTGGGCAGAAAACAGTTCGCGGCGGATCTCTACACCGTCGGCGCCGGCATCGGCAATGATCGGCAATAATGCGGTCTGGCCGCCGAGCTGTTGGACGGTATCGGTGCCGTAGGCACCGGTCACCACGATAATTTCTCTTGTCATTTTTTGCTCCTGAGGTGGCGTTATCCCACCGCTGCTGTTAACCACACGTTAAATGGTACCGGTTCCAGGCGAAAGCGACAGAGTGTAAAAATATGATCGCAATCACGAACATGAGCAAAAAATAGTCTGAGGAGGATGTGGCTGGGGCGCCGTATGTCGCGCCCTGAGCAGGAAAGAAGGGGATTATCGGGTGGTGGAGCCGCGCACGATCAGTTCACCAGGGAACATCTGCTCGCTGATGGGGGTATCCAGACCCTGAATGCGTTGCACCAGTTGTTCTAGCGCGGCGTGGCCCATCTGATAGGTCGGCTGTTTCAGCGTGGTGATGCCCACGCCGGCCAGTTCGGCCCATTCCAGTTCGTCAAAGCCCAGCAGGCCGATATCGCTGCCCCATTGGATACCCAGTCGACGCATGGCGCGCGCTACCTGCAGGGTCAGGGCACCGTTGGCGGAAATCACCGCTTTGCGCATGCCGCGATGGCGAGTATTGAAGTCGCCGAGCACCCCTTCCAGCAGCTTGACGTCGTTCAGCGGAACTTCGGCCTGTTCGGCCAACAGACCGGCATGTTGCGCCATGGTTTGGTTAAACGCGTGCAGCCGCTCCAGGCGGGTATTGACCGTGCCAATGGGCTCGCTGAGAAACAAAATGGCTTCGAAACCCTGTTGCAGCAGGTGTTCCGTAGCGGTCGTCGCGGCCTCGTGGTTGTTGAGGCCCACCACATCGCAGGCGAAATCATGAATTTTTCGGTCGATCAGTACCATCGGCAGCATGGATTGTTGCAGCGTCGATAACGCCTCTTCGCGCATACCGACGGCGTTGACCACAATGCCCTCTACCCGGTAGCTGCTGAGCAGTTGCAGGTAGTGCTGTTCCTGATTGACTTCGTTGTTGGTGTTACACACCAGCAGGGTAAAGCCGTGCTGACGGCAGGCGGCTTCGATGCCGCGCATCACGTCCACCGAATAGGGGTTGGTTATATCGGCGATGATCAGGCCAATCAGCCGCGTCTGTCCCCCTTTCAGGCTCCGCGCCATCTGGCTTGGACGGTAGTCGAGCTGGAGGATAGCCTGCTCGATGCGCTGTTTGAGATCGTCAGAAAGCAGGTGCTGCTCACCATTCAAGTAGCGCGATACGCTGGTTTTACCGGTCTTGGCGGTTTTCGCCACATCGCTGATGGTGGCCCGCCCCGAGGCGCGTATTGCCTTAACACTGCTCACAACCGATCTCCCCTGAGGTTAATTGCCAAGGAGACTATCACACAGAATGTATAGCCGGGAATGTTGAATGGGATAAGGGAAGAGGATCGACAGGATAAAAATGGCGGGGCATTGTGCCCCGCTCGGGATTATTGCAGCGGGCTGAGGGTGATCTCGACGCGACGGTTTTGCGCCTTGCCTTCTGCCGTGCTGTTGGAGGCGATCGGATTATCCGGGCCTGCCCCGCTGGTGCGAATGCGGTTAGCCGCCACGCCCTGGGTGATTAACGCGCTGCCAACGCCGTCGGCACGCTGCTGCGACAGGGTCATGTTCAGTGAACGGGAGCCGGTGCTGTCGGTGTAGCCGACCACGTTAACCGCCGTTTTCGGGTATTCCTTCAGTACCATGGCAACGCCGGTCAGGGTGTTGGCACCCGCCGGTTTCAGGGTGGCGCTGCTGCTGTCAAAGGTGACATTGTTCGGCATGTTCAGCACGATATTGTCGCCCTGACGGGTAACGCTGACGCCGGTGCCTTTCATTTTGTCGCGTAGCTTGGCTTCCTGCACGTCCATGTAATAGCCGGCACCACCGCCCAATGCTGCACCTGCCGCTGCGCCGATCAGTGCGCCTTTGCCGCGGTCTTTTTTCGACGAGGACAGCACGCCAACGCCGGCACCCAGCGCGGCGCCCAGGCCTGCGCCAATCCCGGATTTACCGGCTTCGGATTCCCCGGTGTACGGGTTGGTGGTACAGGCTGACAGCGTGAGCGCCACGCTCACCGCGCCGGCAATAATCGCAATGCGTTTTTTCATCTTTTTTCCTTTGTGGCATCAGAATCTGGGTGCGCCAATCCAATTTGGGTGCGCTAAAAAACCGTTGTCGGCATGCCAAGACGTGCCGAGGCGCTACTATGACGCGGATACTTTCCGGCAGTTCCGGAAAAAAACGTGACAAAATATAAGCGGATAACGGGCTTGAGCCTGTTATCCGGCAAAAAGCGAAGGAATACCATGCAGCGGATTCTGAATTGAACGCATCCCGGTGCGGGATGCGCCTTTTTTAGCCGGAAGTGGCAAGATTTAAACTGCGGACGGCCAGTTCATGATTAAGGTATAGGCCTGAGTTTCTTCGTTAAACAGACGCTGCGTCACCTGAAACCCCAGCTTGTGGTAGAACGCGCAGGCGCGCAGGTTTTGCTCATACACCTCCAGGCTTAGCTGGGGATAGCGCTGTTGTACGTGCGCCATCAGCGCCTGTCCTACGCCATGGCCGTGAAAGGCCTGTTCAACGAACAGTGCGCCAATAAAGCGTTGATCCAACACGCTGATAAACCCGACGATTTCCCCTTGATGCCAATAGGCCCAGCTTTGCGCTCGCGGCAGATAGTTTTCCCGCACCAGCGTCGCGCTTTCTTGCCAGTAGCTTTCCTTGACGAACGGGTGCGCAGCAATGGTGCTCGGCAACCACAAGGCCATTAACCGCTCCATATCTGCCGGGTGGCAGGGGCGGATCACTGCGGCTTTGGGTAGCAGAGGCATCCTGTGAGATGATCGTTCACCAACCCGCTGGCCTGCATAAAGGCGTAACAGGTGGTGGAGCCGATAAATTTGAAGCCGCGTTTTTTCAGTGCCTTGGACATCGCGTCCGAGCGTTCGGTTTTCGCCGGCACCTGGTTCAGTTGCTGCCAACTGTTGAGCTGCGGTTCGCCGTCGACAAATGACCAGATGAAAGTGACAAAATCTTCCCCGGCCGCTTCCATGGCCAGATAGGCTTTGGCATTGGCGATGATGGCTTCAATTTTGCCCCGGTGGCGGATAATGCCGCTGTCTTGCAACAGCGCGGCTATCTCTTGTTCATCGATAGCGGCCACGCGCTGCGGATCAAAATTGTGGAAGGCGCGCCGGTAATTCTCACGCTTTTTCAGCACGGTGATCCAGGACAGCCCGGCCTGCTGGCCTTCAAGGCATAGCATTTCAAACAGCTCGCGCGCATCGGTGGTTGGTGCGCCCCATTCCTTGTCGTGATACTCGAGATATAACGGATCCGCCGTCACCCAACCGCAACGTTCATTGGCCATACTGACTGTCCTTGTGCTGTGTTTATTTACAGTAATCATTACCTGAAGTGGTGAACTTGGCAAGCCCCTGATTGTTTTATCATCAGTCGGCTTGACGTGGGGGAAAAGCCAGCAATATTTACTAGATGGCCGGCAGGTAAAAAGGCCAATGATAAAAACGTATTTTCCTTCATTTGCTGGCTCTCAGGAGTCTATTCATGCCTCTTAAAATAACCTGTCTGCCCCGCCCGGCGGTGCTTGCAGTGGCGATATTATGCAGTATGACGACCCCGGTGCTGGCTTATGACCAACTCTACGTCTTCGGCGACAGTCTGAGCGATACCGGTAACAATGGCCGCTTTACCTACGACAGCAATAAACATCTGTTATACGACGAAGTACTGGCGCAACGCATCGGCGCGGCGTTAGTGGCTTCGGACGATGGCGGCAATAACTACGCCGCCGGCGGGGGCGTGGCGGTGCCGGCACTCAACCCGGCGGACAATACGCAGGATCAGGTGCAGAGCTACCTCGGTCAGGTCAATGGACGGGCTGACGGCGATGGCCTGTATATACACTGGATTGGCGGCAACGACCTGGCGGCGGCGGCATTAAACCCGACGACCGCGCCGGGCGTAGCCTACAACAGCGCAGCGGCGGCGGCCGCGCAGGTTCATTCATTGCTGAATGCCGGTGCCGGTACGGTGATCGTGCCGACGGTGCCGAATATTGGTTCCACGCCGCAGTTGATGGAGCTGATCATCCAGCAGGCGTTGACGCCGGTGCAAAACGCAGCGGTTCAGGCGGCCTACGCCACCCTGAATTCGCTGGCCACGCCGGATAACGCTTCACGTACCGAGGCTATCCATCAGGCCCTGACGGCGGCAGCGGCGCAGGGCAGCGCGATCCCCCAGGTGCAGCAGGCGATTGCCGCACAGCTGATAGCCGCTTATGACAGCCTCAGCGCGCAGGCGGCACAACTGACCGATTTCTATAACCAAAGCGAAGACCACCTGCTGGCGCAGGGGGGCGGGAACATCGTCCGGGTTGACGTGAACAAACTGTTTGGCGAGGCGATTGCCAACCCGGCGCAGTTTGGCTTCACCAATACCGCAGGCATGGCCTGTCCGCCGGGCGTCTCCTCTGCGGTGTGCCGTTCTACCATGCCGGGTTTTGATAGCAGCCAGGCCTACCTGTTCGCCGACCATTTCCACCCCAGCCCGCAGGCGCATCTGTTGATTGCCGATTACATTCAGGCGGTGCTCGACGGTCCTGCGCAGGTGGTGGCGCTGAATCAGGCGACGGCGGCCATGGCGCGTGACAGCCGTGCTACCCTCGACAGCCGTTTTCAACAGCTGCGCAGTGGCGAAAACCCGCAAGGATCGCTGGGCGTTTTCGGAGGCTATGCCGGGCAACACTATGATTATTCTTCCAATCTGGCGGCGGGCGACGGCAATGCCACTACTCATAATCTGACGGTAGGGGTGGATTACCAGTTGACCGACGGCTGGCTGATCGGCGCGCTGATTTCCGGCTCCAATGACGATCAACAGCCCTCCAGCCGCTACGACTACAAAGCGCGTGGCCTGTTATTTTCCGCCTTTACCGCCCTTGATCTGTTTGAAAACGGTTGGGTGAATGCCGATTTGCACTATGCGACGATGAATTACGATGATATTCGCCGCAGCATGCAGCTTGGGGCGTTAACCCGTACCGAAACCGGCAGCACCGACGGCAAGCAATGGGGAGCGCGGATCACCGCCGGTTACGATTTCCCCGTCACCTCTTACCTGACCACCGGACCGATGGCACAGTTTGCCTGGGATTACAGCAACGTCTCCGGTTACAGCGAAGACGGCAATGACAGCACCGCCATGCGCTTTAACGATCAGACCTACCATTCGCAGATCGGTGCGTTAGGTTGGCGGTTGGACAGCAAGTTCGGCCTGTTTAATCCCTATGCCGAGGTGAGCTATCAGCATCAGTTTGGTGATGACGTTTACCGTGCCGGCGGTGGGCTGAAGTCCACGCAGACCTCGTTCACTCGCGACAGCGCCAGCCAGGATAAAAACTGGGTGGATGTGACGCTGGGGGCGAATATGCCGTTGACCGATCAGGTGGCGGCTTTCGCCACCGTTTCTCAGACCGGCGGTCTGAGCAGTGGCGAACAGTTTATGTATAACGTCGGGGTCAGCGCCCGTTTTTGAGTGTCGATGCCCGATCGCTTAGGGGGCCGTTTGCTGCATACCTGGGCGGTTGGGCAGCGTGATATCTGCCATAATCTTTTTTTCCGGCTGTAGTAGCGTCATGCACAGCATGCTGCAGAAAGACACCACGGCGGTGGCGAAGAACATGGCGCCATAGCCGTGATGCTGTGCCAGCCAACCACTCAGCATCGGCGCGGTGATCGAGGCAATATTGGCGATCGCCAGCGTCATGCCGCTGTAAGCCCCCACCGAAGCTTTCGGCGTGACGTCTATCACCACCGACCAATACACGTTATTGACCAGTGCATTCAGCGCATTGCCCAGCGTCATCAACAAAATGATTTCGGTCGGCGTGCTCATAAAGGGGATCAAGACGAAGCAGGTGGCGGTCAGCAACAAGGTGACTGCTGCAAACAGGTTGCGCGCCAGCCGCAAGTTGCCAAAGCGTTTCAACAGCGCATCGGCGATGCGGCCGCCGAGCAGCACGGTGAAGCAGGCACCGCTCCACGGGATCATCGCCACGTACCACAGCGAATGCAGATCGTAGTTAAAAGTATCCTGCAGGTATTTGGGGCCCCAGGTCACCAATACAAAGGTGACGTAAAGGAATGAGAAGTAACCCAGCGCGTTAAATACCAGCGTGCGGTTGGTGAAAAACGCCCACCATGGCAGAGGTGCTTGTGCGTTATCGGCTTCCTGATCGGCGCTGATGATGGCCAATTCGGCGGCGTTGACTTCAGGATGCTCCTGCGGCGTGTCGGTGAAGAAACGGGCAAACAGCAAAATGGCGATCAGCGAAAACAGGCCCAGCAGCATGAACATGCTGCGCCAGTCATCGGTCAATAGCAGTAACCCCACGGCCAGCGGCGCGGTCAGCAGCGAACCCACCTGGGTGCTCAGCAACCCGATACCCAGCGAAAAGCCACGCTCTTTGCGCGGCGCCCAGTTGGCGATGGTTTTATTCATCAGCGCGTAGGCCGGACCTTCGGCAAAGCCGAACATGATCCGCAGTGCGGCAAACCCCATAATGGCGGAACCGCCGAACAGCGCCACGCCCAGTTCGCCGGCCCAGGCGGTCGCAATTTCCAGCAGCGACCACAGCGCCCCGGCGATCAGCCAGACTTTTTTGGTGCCGATACGGTCGGCCAGAAAACCGCCGCACAGCGAACCGAACAAATAGCCAAAGCCAAAATAGCCCAGCACGGCGCCCAGCTGCGCCTTGTTGAAGTTGAATTCATGGGAGATATCGTTGGCGGCGAAGGACAGTGCGCCGCGATCGACGTAGTTGATCAGTGCAATGAAGAACACCATGGCGAAAATGCGGTAACGATAGCGGCTGTCGGTTAAGGCGGTTGTCATCAGCGAATCTCCTGAAAGGGGGATATCAGGACGCTAGCAAGGTTGGTGCCAGCCTGAGTGACGCCTTCTGGCCGGGGAATTGGGGGGATTATGGCGCTGAAACGGCGCTACAGAGGGGCATTTGCCCCGTTTTAGTGCGCGAAAAGACCGCGCTTCTTTGATGATTCACACTTGTTGCGGGATTCTGGCTGTATATCTTACGGTCAACGGGTATACTGGCCCATCCCATTTAAATCCACTTGTATCGCGTGCGAATTCAACATGCAAAAGTTTGATACCAAGACCTTTCAGGGCCTGATCCTGACACTGCAGGACTATTGGGCGCGCCAAGGCTGCACCATCGTTCAACCACTGGACATGGAAGTCGGCGCGGGAACCTCTCACCCGATGACGTGCCTGCGCGCGCTGGGGCCGGAGCCAATGGCTACCGCCTACGTGCAGCCGTCCCGCCGTCCGACTGACGGCCGCTACGGTGAAAACCCGAACCGTTTGCAACACTACTATCAGTTCCAGGTGGTGATTAAGCCATCGCCGGACAACATTCAGGAACTGTACCTGGGCTCGCTGAAAGAGCTGGGTCTGGATCCGACCATTCACGACATCCGCTTCGTGGAAGATAACTGGGAAAACCCGACGCTTGGCGCCTGGGGTCTGGGCTGGGAAGTTTGGCTCAACGGCATGGAAGTGACGCAGTTCACTTACTTCCAGCAGGTTGGCGGCCTGGAGTGTAAACCGGTCACCGGCGAGATCACCTACGGTCTGGAACGTCTGGCGATGTATATCCAGGGCGTGGACAGCGTATACGATCTGGTGTGGAGCAACGGCCCGCTGGGTGTGACCACCTATGGCGACGTGTTCCACCAGAACGAAGTGGAGCAGTCCACTTATAACTTCGAATACGCCGACGTGGACTTCCTGTTCTCCTGCTTTGAGCAGTACGAGAAAGAAGCCCAATCGCTGCTGGCGCTGGAGAAACCGCTGCCGCTGCCGGCTTACGAACGTATTCTGAAGGCCGGCCACACCTTCAACCTGCTGGATGCGCGCAAGGCGATCTCGGTGACCGAGCGTCAGCGTTATATTCTGCGTATCCGCACGCTGACCAAAGCCGTTGCCGAGGCCTACTATGCTTCCCGCGAAGCGCTGGGCTTCCCAATGTGCAAAAAGAACGAGAACTAAGAGGCAGCCATGACTCAACAGACTTTCCTGGTGGAAATCGGCACGGAAGAGCTGCCGCCGAAGGCTCTTCGTTCACTGGCAGAATCCTTTGCCGCGAATTTTACCGCCGAGCTCGACAGTGCCAATCTCGAACATGGCGAAGTGAGCTGGTTTGCCGCACCGCGCCGTCTGGCGCTGAAAGTGGCCGACTTGCGCGCTGCGCAGGCCGATCGCGAAGTCGAAAAGCGCGGCCCGGCCATTGCCCAGGCGTTTGACGCCGAAGGCAAGCCAAGCAAAGCGGCCGAAGGTTGGGCACGCGGTTGTGGCATCACCGTCGATCAGGCTGAACGCCTGGTGACCGATAAAGGTGAATGGCTGCTGTATCGCGCCCATGTTAAAGGCCAGCCTGCGCAAGCGCTGCTGGCGGGCATGGTCAGCAATTCGTTGGCCAAGCTGCCGATCCCGAAACTGATGCGTTGGGGCAATTCTGACGTGCAGTTCGTGCGTCCGGTACACACTGTGACCCTGTTGCTGGGTGAAGAACTGATCCCGGGCACCGTGTTGGGCATCGATTCTGGCCGCACTATTCGCGGTCACCGCTTTATGGGTGAAGCCGAACTCACCCTCGACAACGCTGACCAATATCCGCAGATCCTGCTGGAACGCGGTAAAGTGGTGGCCGATTATGAAACCCGCAAGGCGCTGATCAAGCGCGATGCGGAGCTGGCTGCGCAGCAGCTTGGCGGCAAGGCCGATCTGAGCGAAAGCCTGTTGGAAGAAGTGGCCTCGCTGGTGGAATGGCCGGTGGTACTGACGGCCAAATTCGAAGAGAAATTCCTGGCGGTGCCGGCGGAAGCGCTGGTCTACACCATGAAGGGCGATCAGAAGTATTTCCCGGTGTATGACGCCGCGGGCAACCTGATGCCGAACTTTATCTTCGTGGCCAATATCGAATCCAAAGATCCGCAGCAAATCATCTCCGGTAACGAGAAGGTGGTGCGCCCGCGTCTGGCCGATGCCGAGTTCTTCTTCAATACCGACCGTAAAAAACGCCTGGAAGACAATCTGCCGCGTCTGGAAACCGTGCTGTTCCAACAGCAACTGGGAACCTTGCGCGACAAGACCGATCGCATCCAGGCGCTGGCGGGCTGGGTTGCCGGCCAAATTGGTGCCGACGTTAACCACGCCACCCGCGCGGGCCTGCTGTCGAAGTGCGATCTGATGACCAATATGGTCTTCGAATTCACCGACACTCAGGGCGTGATGGGCATGCACTATGCGCGTCATGACGGCGAAGCGGAAGACGTTGCCGTTGCGCTGAACGAGCAGTATCAGCCGCGTTTTGCCGGCGATGCGCTGCCGGAATCGCTGGTGGCCTGTTCGCTGGCGATCGCCGACAAGATGGACACCCTGGCCGGTATCTTCGGCATTGGGCAACATCCGAAAGGTGATAAAGACCCGTTCGCACTGCGCCGTGCCGCGCTGGGCGTGCTGCGCATCATCGTTGAGAAAAACCTGCCGCTGGATCTGCAGACCCTGACCGAAGAGGCCGTGCGCCTGTACGGCAGCAAGCTGACCAACGCCAAGGTCGTCGACGAAGTTGTCGAATTCATGCTGGGCCGTTTCCGCGCCTGGTATCAGGAAGAAGGTCACGCCGTCGACACCATTCAAGCGGTGCTGGCACGTCGTCCGACCAAGCCTGCGGACTTCGACGCACGCGTCAAGGCGGTCACTCACTTCCGTACGCTGGAAGCGGCTACGACGCTGGCGGCGGCCAACAAGCGCGTCTCCAACATCCTGGCCAAATCTACCGATACGCTGAACGATCGCGTTCACGCTTCGGTGTTGAAAGAGGCGGCTGAGATCCAACTGGCGACCCACCTGGTGGTGCTGCGCGATAAGCTGGAGCCTTTCTTTGCTGAAGGCCGCTACCAGGATGCGCTGGTGGAGTTGGCGGAGCTGCGTGAGCCGGTCGATGCGTTCTTCGACAACGTGATGGTGATGGCCGATGACGAGGCGGTGCGTGTAAACCGTCTGACGTTGCTGAGCAAGCTGCGTGAGCTGTTCCTGCAGGTCGCGGATATCTCCGTACTGCAATAAGCGGTTCTGTCGTGAAAAGGCGCCTTAGGGCGCCTTTTTTATTGCCGTCGGTGCAGCGAAACACCTTGAGCGGTTAGTCGGTATTTTTGCAGGCGACTGTTGGGTTTTTCGGGCAGGGTCATTTCAATTAGCCGCGCGTTTAGCGCAGGACGTAAATAACGCTCACTGAAAGATTTTCGATCCTGCAGTTGCAGCGCATGCTGAATTTCCTCGCGTGACATCTCGCCTTTAAGTATCGCCAATAGTTCGGCGACTTGGGGGGTGACTTGGGGGGTGACTTGGGGGGTAAGGCTATGTTCTAGCGCTCGCAAGATCATGCCCAGCATAAATTCGACAAAGGGAGCGCAGTCACTCTGTTGGTTACTGGTGTTCAGCGCCTGGTAATAACCGGACTGATTGTCATGTACCAGGCTTTCAACCGGCACGTTGGCAAACAAGGGCTCCCAACGTGACAGGATCAGCGTTTGCCACAGTCTGCCCATTCGTCCGTTACCATCGGCGAAAGGGTGGATAAACTCAAATTCGTAATGAAATACACAGCTTGCGATCAGCGGCGGTAGGTCGGTCTCTTTTAACCAGAGCAGCAGTTGCCGAATTAACGGGCAAACCCTTTCCGCAGGTGGCGCCATATGAATGACGGTTTTACCGTTCATCACCCCGACACCGCCATGGCGGTAATGTCCGGCATCTGGCAATAGGCCAGCCATTAGCAGCCGGTGTGCAGCGAGTAAATCCTCCTCCAGCATGGGACGCCAGTTGTTCAAGTTTCCATAGCAACGAATAGCATTGAGCGCCTCCTGAATATCGCGAGGTGGCGCAATGATACGTTTACCTTCGATGATGGCGGTGATCTGCTCTTCACTTAAAGTATTGCCTTCGATAGCCAAAGAGCCCTGAATGGTACGGATGCGGTTGATACGGCGTAGCCGTAAGGCATGTTCTTGCTCAGCCTGCATTTTTAAACGCGCAAGCCGATCGCCAACATCGGTTACCAGATGCAGCATGCGTGAGCTGATGGTCAACGGTGGCTGATAGGATGACATGCGCAGCTTGGCCCGGTGATAAATGATACAAAAGTGTATCATGCCCCTGAGTCGGTACAGTAGCCCCTTGCCAGCGCGTATAGCACCTTGCATGTTGGCCTTTCGCCCAAGAATAACCACCAAAAGGTGAATCGCGTATCGGATCGCATTCAGTTGATCTATTCTTATAGGCGCAAGGAGTGCAGCAAAAGGGACGGAGTCCGATGAAAAAGCAGATTTATAACAGGAGTTATGTCACATGGCGGTAGGGATCAAGAGCAGAGTTTTCGCGCGTTGGTTGGCCCCGGTATTGGCATTGTTGGTGGTCATGCAATTGACTGCCTGCGGCGATAAAGAGCCGGAACAACGCAAGGCGTTTATTGATTACATCCAGAATACGGTGATGCGCAGCGGCGCGAAAATCCCGACGCTGAGCGAAGATCAGAAACAGAAGTTCGGCAACTATGCCGGTGATTACGCCATCCTGGTCGGTTTTTCTCAGCAGTTGTCCAAATCACTGGATGCCAGCCTGACGCCGGCGTTGGATCAGATTAACCAGATCCGCACCGCACAGGACTACATGAGCAAGCGTGATACGCTGCAACAGTCCGTTGGGGCGCTGAACCTGCTGGGGCAGCAAATCCAGTCAGCCAAGTCGCAGGCGGATACTGCCCGGACAGCGCTGAAGCAACCTGACGATCTGAAAGCCGTGTATAACCAGGCGTACGACAAGATTGTTACCGGGCCGGCCAATGCGCTGATGCCGGTGATTCCGACCACGGCCAGCTTCGTTCAGGATCTGGTTCAGGTGGGTGATTTCCTGCGTGCCCAGGGCAATCAGGTGGCCTTTAATAATAACGGCGTCCAGTTCCGTACTTCCCAGCAGGCAACGCAGTACAACACCATGATGTCGAATCTGGTGGCCAAGCAGCAGGATTTACTTAACGCACAGAAAATCGTCTCCAGCGTTACTCAGTAATCTCCAAACGCAGAAGCCGGCAGTCCGGCTTCTGCCATTCCCTTCTGACTTTCCAACGGCTTGCTCACTTCTTGCACCACGCATCTGTACTACACTTCAATTAATCATCTATTTCCGACATGTAGTTTTCTTTCATTCATCGCACCGCTATTTCCCGACGGGATGAATGCTCACAGGGAAGACCTTCTTCAAGCCAGGATTCGGTAGCCACTGAAAAATAGATTGTGATCACCATCACAATTTAAAAACAAACGTGCATCAATTAAATGTGACTCAAATCACATTTAATTGGGTTTTAGGCGAATTTTGTTCTCGTTGTGGCTTTTTTACACTGAGTAACTGTGATCATGATCACTATAAGTGCCCCGATGATGGGGGTGTTGGTGTGATGTTTGTCACAAAAATTCCGTGAAGTTCGCACGGTAAAAACTGCGTGATAGAGTCCATTTCGCATACAGCAACAACACGGCTGGATCGTAACAACAATAATCACGCGCTCTTATTGTCAGCGCGTAACAATAGGGGTGTGTTTTATGTTTTCACCAGACATCAAAGTCAAAGTTCAAAACTTTGGCCGCTTCTTAAGCAACATGGTGATGCCTAACATTGGCGCCTTTATCGCCTGGGGTATCATCACCGCATTATTCATTCCTACCGGTTGGCTGCCGAACGAAACCTTAGCCAAACTGGTTGGCCCAATGATCACTTACCTGCTGCCGCTGCTGATCGGTTTTACCGGTGGCCGTCTGGTGGGAGGCGATCGCGGTGGGGTGGTGGGCGCTATCACCACCATGGGCGTGATTGTCGGGGCAGATATGCCGATGTTCCTCGGCGCCATGATTGCCGGTCCGCTGGGCGGCTGGGCGATCAAGCATTTTGACCGCTGGGTAGACGGCAAAATCAAAAGCGGCTTTGAGATGTTGGTGAACAACTTCTCCGCCGGCATTATCGGTATGCTGCTGGCTATTCTGGCATTTTTGGCCATTGGCCCGCTGGTTGAAGGGTTGTCACATATCCTGGCGACCGGCGTGAACATCATGGTGACCAACAACCTGCTGCCGCTGGCGTCAATCTTCGTGGAGCCGGCGAAAATCCTGTTCCTGAACAACGCCATCAACCACGGTATCTTCTCGCCGTTGGGCATTCAGCAGGCGACCGAAACCGGTAAATCCATCTTCTTCCTGATTGAAGCCAACCCAGGCCCGGGTATGGGCGTACTGATGGCCTACATGTTCTTTGGCCGCGGCAGTGCCAAGCAGTCTGCCGGCGGTGCCGCGATCATCCACTTCTTCGGTGGTATCCACGAAATTTACTTCCCGTACGTGCTGATGAATCCACGCCTGCTGCTGGCGGTGATCCTGGGCGGTATGACCGGCGTGTTCACACTGACCCTGCTGAACGGCGGTCTGGTGTCTCCGGCTTCTCCGGGTTCGATTCTGGCGGTATTGGCGATGACCCCTAAAGGCGCTTACTTCGCCAACCTGGCGGCGATCGCCGCAGCGTTCGTGGTGTCCTTTGTGGTTGCCGGGTTCCTGCTGAAAACTTCGAAAGCCAAAGAAGAGGATGACCTGGAAGAGGCCACTCGCCGCGTACAGGCGATGAAATCCCAGTCTAAAGGCGGTGCTGCGGCTCATGCAGCGGTGGATGGTGACCTGACCACGGTGCGTAAAATCATCGTTGCCTGCGATGCGGGCATGGGTTCCAGCGCCATGGGGGCCGGGGTACTGCGCAAAAAAGTGGCGGACGCCGGGCTGAAAAATATCTCCGTGACCAACAGTGCCATCAACAACCTGCCGGATGATGTGGATCTGGTGATCACTCACCGTGACCTGACTGAGCGCGCGATGCGTCATGCGCCGCAGGCACAGCACATCTCGCTGACCAATTTCCTCGACAGCAAGCTGTACAACGATCTGACCGAGCGCCTGGTGGCGGCCAATAAAACCACCGATAACCAGCAGAAAGTCATCAGCACGCTGGACGACAGCTTTGAGGCCACCGAGCAAAACCTGTTCAAACTGAGCGAAAGCAACGTGTTCCTTAACCTGCAGGCCAGCGACAAGGAGCAGGCGATTCGCTTCGCCGGCGAGCAGTTGGTCAAAGGGGGCTACGTTGAGCCGGAATACGTCGCGGCGATGCTGGAGCGTGAAAAACTCACCTCAACCTACCTGGGCGAGTCAATCGCCGTGCCGCACGGCACCATCGAAGCCAAGGACCGGGTGTTGCGCACCGGCGTGGTGTTCTGCCAGTACCCGCAAGGCGTGCGCTTTGGCGATGAAGAGGACGAGGTGGCACGACTGGTTATCGGTATCGCCGCACGCAACAACGAACATATCCAGGTGATCACCAGCCTGACCAATGCCCTGGACGACGACGGCGTCATCGAGCGGCTGGCGAATACCACCAGCGTACAGGAAGTGCTGGACCTGCTTAGCGGCAAAAAAGCCGGATAACAGAATCATTTTAAGGGGTGCAGCTTGCTGCACCCTTCGACATTAGAAAGGTAGGAATATGAAAGCATTACATTTCGGTGCGGGAAATATTGGGCGTGGTTTTATCGGCAAGCTGCTGTCGGACGCGCAGGCCGAACTGACTTTTGCCGATGTTAACCAGACGGTGTTGGATCTGTTGAACAGCCGTAAAAGCTACCAGGTTCACGTGGTCGGCGAACAGGAGCGGGTCGAGCCGGTCAACAACGTCAGCGCAGTGAACAGCGGCAGTGAAGAGGCGGTAGCGCTGATCGCCGAAGCGGATATCGTGACGACCGCCGTGGGCCCGCAGATCCTGGGTAAAATTGCCGGTACTATTGCCAAAGGGCTGATCAAGCGTCATCAACAGGGCAACAACCAACCGCTGAACATCATTGCCTGCGAAAACATGGTGCGCGGCACCAGCCAGTTAAAACAACATGTGTTCGATGCATTGCCGCAGGACGAGCAGGCGTGGGTCGAGCAGCATGTCGGCTTTGTTGACTCAGCGGTTGACCGCATTGTGCCGCCGGCGGAAGCGGGCAGCAGCGATCCGCTGGAAGTGACGGTGGAAACCTTCAGCGAGTGGATTGTCGACCAGACCCAGTTCAAGGGCCAGCCACCGGCGATCGCCGGCATGGAGCTGACCGATAACCTGATGGCGTTTGTCGAACGCAAACTGTTCACGCTCAATACCGGTCATGCCATCACCGCTTATCTTGGCCAGCAGGCCGGTCTGCAGACCATTCGCGATGCCATTCTGGACCCGGCGATCCGCCGCGTGGTGAAAGGGGCTATGGAAGAGAGCGGAGCGGTATTGATCAAACGTTATGGCTTTGACGCCGCCAAGCATGCCGCTTATATCGACAAAATCCTCAGTCGCTTTGAGAACCCGTATCTGCACGACGACGTTGAGCGTGTGGGGCGCCAACCGCTGCGCAAGCTGAGCGCGGGCGATCGTCTGATCAAACCTCTGTTGGGCACTTTGGAATACGGCCTGCCGCACGCGAACCTGATTCAGGGCATCGCCGCCGCCATGAGCTACCGCAGCGAGCAGGATCCGCAGGCCAAAGAGCTGGTGGAACTGCTGGCTGAACTGGGGCCAAAAGCGGCGCTGGCGCAAATTTCCGGCCTGCCGGCGGAAAGCGAGGTTGTAGAACAGGCCATTGCTGTGTATAACGCCATGCAGCGCCAATAGGCTATTTTACTTGCCATTTTACGGCTGGGCAGTGCTCGAATTCCTCACGTACTACGTGTACGCTCCGGATTCTGCGCGCTGTCCGCCCGCAAACTGGCTGCGACAATAACGCCTATGGTATTAAATTAGTGGCCGATACAGCATACCCCTCCCACGCCATTCGAAAAGCGACGATGGAAGAAGCACAGGCATTTGAAAATAAGGTTCTGGAAAGGCTGAACGCAGGCAAGACGGTGCGCAGTTTCCTGATAGCGGCGGTAGAGCTGCTGGCGGAAGCGCTCAACGTACTGGTGGTGCAGGTGTTTCGCAAGGACGATTATGCGGTGAAGTATGCCGTCGAACCGCTATTGTCCGGTGCCGGTCCGCTGGGGGAGTTGTCGGTGCGCCTGAAGCTGATGTACGGGCTGGGAGTGATCTCCCGCCACGAATACGAAGATGCCGAACTGCTGATGGCGATGCGCGAAGAGTTGAATCACGACGGCACAGAATACCGCTTTGTCGATGATGAAATCTTAGGGCCGTTCGGCGAGTTGCACTGCGTGACCACGTTGCCGCCGGTGCCGACTTTCCTGCAGCCCGGCGAAGCGGAAGAGTCGCTGATCGCCATGCAGCGCCAGCGCTATCAACAGGTATTGCGTTCCACTATGGTGCTTTCCGTCACCGATCTGATAGCCGGTATCGGCGCCAAACAACCGTCCCGGCTCTCTCCTCTCGGCCGCAGTTAGGCAAAGGCCGCGCGCCACTCGTCGAACAGCAGCCACAGAGCCGTGGCTGCCATCAATCCCGCCATCACGCCGTTAAACAACCGCAGTTTCCAGGTCACTCGCAGCGCATCACGCAGGCGATCGCCCAATATCGCCCAGACCAAGACGCAGGGAATGTTCAGCGCGGTAAAGGCGGCGATAATCATCAACGTATGACCGAGGCTGGCGCCTTCCCGCGGGGTGAACAGAATGGCGACGTTAATGGCCATTAGCCAGGCTTTGGGATTGACCGCCTGGAACAACGCCCCGTTGATTAAGCGCATTGGCTGCGCCTGCTGTTTGCCGTCCGGCGATGCCGCTTTGAACAGCTTCCAGGATAGCCACAGCAGATAGGTACAACCGATCACCGCCAGCGGAAAACGGATCATACCGGCCCAGCTCAAAATCAACGCCAGCAGGGTGGTGGTCAGGGCCAGCTGCACTGCGCAGCCGACGCTGATGCCAAAAACCATCGGCAGAGTGCGGCGCAGGCCAAAATTGACGCCGGATGACGCCAGCAGCAGGTTGTTGGGGCCTGGGGTGATCGACATGACGGTGACATAACTGATAAAGGCGGAGTCCAGCATAATGGGTTCCTCACAGGGCTGGGGGAGCAAGGGAACCAGCATAAAACCTGCCGATGGATGGTGACAGAACCAAAAACCAGTTATTGTTATGGATACAGTTATACCAATATTAAACTGTACCCATTGCCTGGAGACAAACTGTGACCCTGCTCGATGAAATGCCGGAAACGCGCTACCAACAGCTGGCGGATACGCTGGCGGAAGCCATTCGCCGCGGTACGCTGCTGCCCGGCAGTCGTTTACCCTCGGTACGTCGCTGCGCGCAAACCCACAGCGTCAGCATCAATACCGTGGTCGCGGCTTACCGCACGCTGGAAGATCGCGGATTGATAGAGGCGCGGCCACAGTCGGGGTTTTATGTGTGCAACACTCTGCCGGCGTTGAAGGCCGCTTTGCCGACCAGCAGCCGAATAGAGCCACCGGCGGACGATGTGCTGGCCTTGATCGACACCGTGTTTGCCGCCCAGCAGAACCCGGCATTCACCAACCTTTCGCTGGCCTGCCCGCAGACCTCGGATTTTTACCCCGGCGGGAAATTGGGGCGGATGCTTTCATCGCAGCTGCGTCGCCAGCCGAACCTGATCGGTCAGTACGCGCTGCCGCCCGGTAGCCTGCGGCTGCGTCAGCAGATCACGCGTCGTTCGATGACGCTGGGTATGCTGCTGGAACCGGGCGATATCACGCTGACGCACGGCTGCATGGAAGCATTGCAACTGGCGCTGCGGGTAACCACCAAACCGGGCGACTGTATCGGGCTGGAGTCGCCGACCTATTTTTACCTGCTGCCGCTGCTGGCCAGTCTGGGGCTGAAAGCGCTGGAAATCCCCACCGATCCGCAACACGGGCTGTCATTGGACGCGCTGGAACTGTTGCTGAACGAGAAACGACTGAACGCGGTGATCGCCATGCCGACGGTGCAAAATCCGTTGGGTTGCACCATGCCGCTGGCGGCGAAAAAACGCCTGGCTCGGCTGATGAACGATCATCAGGTGCCGCTAATTGAGGACGGGTTGTACGCGGAGATCCAGTTCGGTGGCGCACTCTCCCCGGCGGTGAAATCATTCGACCGCGACGGTTGGGTGCTGTTTTGCTCCAGCTTTACCAAGACGCTGGCGCCGGATTTTCGCATCGGTTGGATCAGCGGCGGACGTTTCAACGATGCGTTGCGCAAGCTGAAGGCGGTGTCGTCAATGTCCGAGTCACAGTTGCTGTCGGAAACTCTGGCGATGTTCCTGGAAACCGGTGGCTACGATCACCATCTGCGTAACCTGCGCAAGCGCTATGCCGCCCAGGTGGATGAGGCGCGAGGGTTGATTGCGCGTCACTTTCCACGCGGCACGCGAGCCACGCAACCGGCGGGGGGATTTGTGTTCTGGGTGGAATTTCCGGACGGGGTCGACAGCGTAGCGCTGTTCCACCAGCTGTTGGAGGAGCAGATCTGCCTGACGCCTGGCACGCTGTATTCTCCCAGCGGCCGCTATCGTAATGCGTTGCGGCTCTCCTGTTGTTATCCGTTTAATGCACGCTACAGCCAGGCGCTGGCACGCGTGGGGGCTAAAGCCTGCGAGATGAGTGGCTTGCCGCCGGGCATTGCGCAAGACGGGTAACGACGCGCGCATTTTGCTACAATGTGGGCATCATTGATTAGCGTGCCGACAGGCACAACAGGCCAGAAACCATGAAAGAGATAGAAAAGGCAGAGATTAAGCGCCTTAGCGACCTGCTGGACGCACTGAACCACAAAGACACCCTGGTGATCCAACAGGGCAATCCCGATCTGATTGCCCAGCACACCAAAGAAAAAGAGAAGCTGGCGGCAGAAATCGAGCGCCTGAAAGGCGTACGTGTTGAAAAGCTGAGCGCAGAAGCGCAAAAGCTGAGCCAACTGCCGTTCAGCCGTGAAATCACCAAGAAAGAACAGGCGGATATGGGCTCGTTGAAGAAAAACGTGCGCGGCCTGATCGTAGTGCACCCAATGACCGCTCTGGGCCGTGAAATGGGCCTGAAAGTGGTTACCGGCTACGCCAGAAAAGCTTTCTGATCGCCAGGGGCGCCGTCGATGGCGCCCCGTTTTCATAGCTTGGTGGTGAAATACGCCTTGGTCTGATAGGGCACGGTCAGGTTTTCTTTGCCCTGCAATTCCTCTTCTTCTGCCACCAGTTGGCGGATCTCATCGATCACTTCTTCCTGCTGCTGGGGCGGCAAGGCAGCGATAAAGCTGGTGGAACGCACCCGGTTATAAATCACATCTTCTGCCGCACCCTGGTGGGCGAGCATAAATACCTGCTCCTGCAGCGCATCCAGCCCTTTGAACGGGAAAAGTTTACGCCATTCTCCGGTGTAAAAACGCGGGGCGTCGCCTTCGTGACGGTCGACAATCTGGTTCAGCTTACGCACCCAACTTACGCGCGCATCGCGCATATTCCATACCAGGCCAAGCTTGCCGCCGGGTTTGAGAATGCGCTTTATCTCGGCCAACGCCTGCGGCGTGGCGAACCAGTGGAAGGACTGTGCGCAGACCACGGCGTCCACTGATTCATCCGGCAGCGGGATCGACTCCGCGGTGCCCGCCAATGTTTTCACCTGCGGCAGCGCAATCGACAGCTTTTCCAACATCTGCGCCACCGGTTCAACGGCGATCACCTGAGCGCCGGTTTCCAGCAGGCGGGGCGTGAATTTGCCGGTGCCGGCCCCGAGATCGATCACCGTCATACCGGCATGCAGGCCGAGGGTGTCGCGCAGCCAAGCGGCAATTTCCGGTGGGTAATCCGGTCGCCCTTTAACGTAGCGATCGGAATTGGCCTGATAGCCAGCGGCTGCGGCATGGTGGATCGAATGAGATGGGGAGGTCATAACTTTGCTCCTGCCTGAAAGAGGTTGCCGGTTGGGTTGCATCACAGTATAGGTCGGTAAAAAGGCTTAACGCAGTATTCTGCGCCACGTTTTTCCTTCCCGGCTGCTGTTTCTCAGCGGCCCAGCAAGCGGCGATTAAAGTCTTCAATACGGTGTTCACTGATACGCGTCAGCATGGTTTTACTCCAGCTGGCGGACAACCCGGCCACCGCCAGCAGGCGGCGATATTGCTCTTCATCAAACGGCATATGCCAGGCGATGCCAATCGCCTCGGCGACCGAGATATCGCTACTGCGTGTTACCAGTTCCAACGGGCGTTCGCCGCTGACTTTACCGGCGGAGATCACGCGGTACAGCCAGCCGCAGCGGCCGCTTTGTTGCATCAGCACCGAGATGTCGTCGATATCAAAATGGTAGTTGAGCTTGAAGCAGGGAGAGCGCGGTTGGGTGACCTGAATCAGCGCGTCGCCCCAACGGAAGATGTCGCCCATAAACACGTTGTGTTCGGTCAGCCCCAGAGTTGAAAGGTTTTCGCCAAAGGCCGGCGCGCTGAACTGTTCCGCCTGCGTCGGGAACTGTTCGCGCCAGTGTTGGTAATGTTCTCGGGGATAGTGACACAGCGCGCGGTCCGGCCCGCCGTGATAGCTTTTCTCCGCCTGCTCATCGCCTTCCAGGCCGAGGGACGTCAGCTTGATGGCACCGTCCACCAGGCGCTTGGCGATACCGCTCGGCCGCCCGCCCTCGTAGGGTTGAACGGTACCGATATAAACCTCAGGGTGATGCATATGCGCCTCCATGTCTCGCTTCGAAGGTTCAGCATAGCCTGAGTTGGCCGGAGGGAACAATAACCGCCCGAAAGGTTCGGGCGGGTAAACGTTAGAAGGTGGTCCAGTTATCTTCCGCTTCGGTGCTGGCTGCGGGCTTTTTCATCGCCGGTGCCTTGACCACCGTCCCTTTCACGGCGGCCGGTGCAGAAAGTTCCGCCAAACGGAATACCGAGACGCTTTGCAGTAGCATTTCCGCCTGTTCTTCCAGCGAGTCGGCTGCGGCGGCAGATTCTTCCACCAACGCGGCGTTCTGCTGAGTGGTGTGATCCATTTCCACAATCGCCTGGCCAATTTGGGCAATACCGCGGGTCTGCTCGTCGGAGGCGGCGGCGATCTCCGCCATGATGTCGCGCACATGGGTGACCGACAGGACGATCTGCTCCATGGTATTGCCGGTGTTTTCCACCAAAGTGGTGCCGGTCTGTACCCGGCTGACCGACTCGGTAATCAACCCTTCGATCTCCTTTGCCGCCTGGGCGCTGCGCTGCGCCAGGTTGCGTACTTCGCTGGCCACCACCGAGAAGCCTCGGCCCTGTTCACCGGCACGCGCTGCTTCCACTGCCGCGTTGAGCGCCAGGATATTAGTCTGGAAGGCAATACCGTTGATCAGGGTGGTAATTTCGGCGATTCGCTGCGAACTGCTGGAAATGTCGCGCATGGTGCTGACGACGCTTTCCACCAGTTTGCCCCCCTGCTGGGCGGTTTGTGAGGCGTCCGTGGCCAGCTGATTGGCGTGATGGGCGTTTTCGGCGTTCTGTTTCACCGTGGCGGTGAGCTGTTCCATGCTGGCGGCGGTTTCTTCCACCGCGGCGGCCTGTTGCTCGGTACGGGAGGACAAATCGGTATTGCCTGCGGCAATCTCCGCAGCGGCGGTGGACACCTGGCTGACGCCCATCTGGATTTTCTCAATCATGTCGCGCAGGTTCTGGCTCATCGCCGCCACGGCATTCAGCAATTGCCCCAGTTCATCGCGACGGGTGCTGGTCTGCGCCTGCCGCAGATCGCCACTGGCAATGCGTTCCGCCAGCGCCAGCGTACTTTGCAGCGGTCGGGTGATTTGCAGCGTGATGCGCCAGGCGATCAGCAGCCCGGCAATGATGGCAACCAGCGTGGTGATGCCCATTTGCAGCTGCGCGGCGTTGATATCGTTATGGGTTTGCGTCAGTTCGTCCTGCATAAAGGCGTTGACCAGCGTACCGACTTCCTGCGCGCTGTTGCCCAACTGCTGGCTGATGTTTTGCTCCTGTTGATAAGCCGGCAGGTAGGCCTGGATACGGTTCTTGTAATCATCAAGCGCGGTCAGCAGCGGTTGGAGCAGAGGACGCTGAGCGTCGTTGAGCCGCCGGCTGAGCGCGTTGGCCGCGCTACGGGCATCATCTATCGCCGCGACCAGTGGGGCTTCGGACTCGCTGCTCAGGCTCAACAGCAGGCCGCGCGCGCCGTAGCGCACCAGAGTCAGTTTTTGGTTCAACTGAATGAAGGCCAGCTGCAGGTCGCCATTGGTAAGCTGACGCTCTACCTGATTCAGGCTGTCTTGCACTTCCGACATGTTCCAGCTTTGGCGCACGGCATCCTTTGCCGCTACCGCCTTCTCGAAAGCGTTTTGCTGCTGCTGGTAGTGGCCGATCAGCTCCATCAAACGCTGCAGGTCTTTGCGGCTTTGGGGATCCCAGTCCAGGTCCTGACCCTGGTTAATCATCTTCACCGCGTTCTCGATGCTGGTGCGGTTATTTTTCAGGTATTCAGGCTTATAGGTTTGGCCGAACAGCGCGCGGTTGTATTTGGCTTGATTGATCTCGTCATTCAGCTTGTTGCTGAAGTCGATGCGATCGGCGCGGGACTCGATGGTATGCAGATACTGTGCGCCGGTTCCGGCGATAATGGCCGTCAGTAACAGCATCAGGCCAAAACCGAGACCGAGCTTTTTACCCACGGTGAGATGAATGAACTTTCCTGCCAGTGTTTGCAATGCCGCCATAATGATTTTCCTTTCCGGGCGAACGTCAATTGAACAAATCATCGGCAAAGGGCGGTTAAACTTTAGCGGATTTTAGGCAAAAAAATGCCCGCATTACGCGGGCATCTTCAGTACCGGGGGCGAATTACTTCTTCGCAGCGAAGCGTGCTGCCGCTTCATCCCAGTTAACCACGTTCCAGAATGCCTTGATGTAATCTGGACGTTTGTTTTGATATTTCAGGTAGTAAGCGTGTTCCCACACGTCCAGGCCCACGATTGGGAAACCTGAAGCGCCGGCAACGGCTTCGCCCATCAGCGGGCTGTCTTGGTTAGCGGTAGATACCACGGCCAGTTTGTCGCCTTTCAGCACCAGCCAGGCCCAACCAGAACCGAAGCGGGTCGCTGCGGCTTTCTCGAACTCTTCCTGGAATTTCTCTACGCTGCCGAAATCACGCTCGATAGCGGCTTTCAGATCCCCACCCAGCGTGGTGCCGGTTTTCAGGCCTTTCCAGAACAGGCTGTGGTTAGCGTGACCGCCGGCGTTGTTACGCATGAAGGTGCGCTTGTCAGCAGGCACTTTATCCAGATCCTGGATCAGTTCTTCAACGCTGTATTGCGCCAGCTCTGGGTAGGCTTCCAGTACGGTGTTGGCGTTGTTAACGTAGGTCTGGTGATGTTTGGTGTGATGGATTTCCATCGTCTGCTTGTCGAAATGCGGTTCCAGTGCGTCGTAGGCGTACGGCAGGGATGGCAGTGAATAACTCATAATCATCATCTCCAGTGGTGTATGGGCGGCGCAATGTTGTGAGCACCGCGTAAGCAGTCGGATCATTATAGTTATTTAAATGATATTGAAAATGATTATCAATGCCCTACTTACAGTGTGGGTTTAATCTGATCAACCAGGCGCTGCGGGTGGGTAAACACCGTGGCGCGGCCGGGTTTGCTGAAGCCGACCAGCGTCAGATTACTGCGCTCGGCGATTTCCACGGCCAGCGAGGTTGCCGCAGACACCACGAACAAAATCTCCACGCCACACATCGCGGCCTTCTGCACCATTTCATAACTGGCACGGCTGGAGGTTAATACCGCTCCCTGAGACCAGCCCTGTTTGGCGCGTACGCCGAGCAGCTTGTCCAGGGCGACATGACGGCCCACGTCTTCGCATCCGCCAAGTACTTCACCCTGTGGAGATAACCAGGCGGCGGCATGGGTGCAACCGGTCAGTTGCCCAACTTCCTGTACTTCTCGCAGCTGTTTCAATGCGGAGTCGAGATTATCCAGGGAAAAAGTCTGGGTGAATGGCAGTGCAGGCAGCGGACGGAAAATGTCTGCCAGCTGTTCAATACCGCATACGCCGCAGCCGGTGCGGCCTGCCATGGCACGACGGCGCTCCTTCAAACCGGCAAACCGACGGCTGGAGAGCTCTATTTGCACCTCCAGTCCGTTACAGGTTTGGTTAATCTCTATACTGTAGATATCGCGTGGCGATTCGATGATGCCTTCCGACAGGGAAAAGCCCAGGGCGAACGCCTCAAGATCTTTGGGCGTGCACATCATCACCACGTGAGAGATGCCGTTATAGACCAGCGCGACCGGAACCTCTTCCGCCAGCCAATCCGGCTGTGCGGTGGCGAGTTGCCCGCGTTGATAAACCTGAGCCTGGGTCACCCCTGTGAGCGAGGTCTCATTTATGTGTTGGTCTGAGTTTATATTGTTCACTTAACTGGCACCTGTTTGTAACAACCACATACACGCTGTGGTAATATTGCCACCGCAAAAACAACAGTAATTTTAGCGCTTCCCGCTTCGAGGGGGAAAGCGCCATTTGAAACAATGTGACAATCGAGAGTGAAAGGAGACCCCCATGCAGGTCAGCAGAAGGCAGTTCTTTAAGATCTGCGCTGGCGGTATGGCAGGAACGACGGTAGCTGCGCTGGGCTTTGCCCCGGAAGTGGCGTTGGCGGAAACCCGGCAGTACAAACTGCTGCGCGCGCGCGAAACCCGTAATACCTGTACGTATTGTTCCGTCGGCTGTGGGCTGTTGATGTACAGCCTTGGTGATGGCGCCAAAAACGCCAAAGAAAGCATTTTCCACATTGAAGGGGATCCGGATCACCCGGTCAACCGCGGTGCGCTTTGCCCGAAAGGCGCCGGCCTGGTCGACTTCATCCACAGCGAAAGTCGCCTCAAGTACCCGGAATACCGGGCGCCAGGTTCGGACAAATGGCAACGCATCAGCTGGGACGACGCCTTCACCCGCATCGCCAAGCTGATGAAAGAAGACCGTGACGCCAATTTCATCAAAACCAACGAACAGGGCGTTACCGTCAACCGTTGGCTGAGCACCGGCATGTTGTGCGCCTCTGCCGCCAGCAACGAAACCGGTTATTTGTCGCAAAAATTTAGTCGCGCTCTCGGCATGCTTGCCGTAGACAACCAGGCGCGTGTCTGACACGGACCAACGGTAGCAAGTCTTGCTCCAACATTTGGTCGCGGTGCGATGACCAACCACTGGGTTGATATCAAGAACGCGAATCTGATTATCGTCATGGGCGGTAATGCGGCGGAAGCGCATCCGGTGGGGTTCCGCTGGGCGATGGAAGCCAAAATTCACAATAAAGCCAAGCTGATCGTTATCGATCCGCGCTTTACCCGTACTGCATCGGTAGCGGATTTCTATACGCCAATCCGTTCCGGGACCGACATTGCTTTCCTGTCGGGCGTGTTGCTGTACCTGATGACCAACAACAAAATTAACCGCGAATACGTTGAGGCCTACACCAACGCCAGCCTGCTGGTGCGGGAAGACTTTGCCTTCGACGACGGCCTGTTCAGTGGCTATGACGCGGAAAACCGCAAATACGACAAAACCACCTGGAACTACCAGTTCGACGAGAACGGCTTCGCCAAGCGCGACGTCACGCTGCAAGATCCACGCTGCGTATGGAACCTGCTCAAGGAGCACGTCAGCCGTTATACGCCAGAGGTGGTGACCAACATCTGCGGCACGCCGAAGGAAGACTTCCTCCAGGTGTGTGAATACATCGCCGAAACCTGCGTGGCGGATAAAACCGCATCGTTCCTGTACGCCCTGGGCTGGACTCAGCACTCGGTCGGCGCACAGAACATTCGTACCATGGCGATGATCCAGCTGCTGCTCGGCAACATGGGCATGGCGGGCGGCGGCGTTAACGCGCTGCGCGGCCACTCCAATATTCAGGGCCTGACCGATCTGGGTCTGCTGTCGCAGAGCCTGCCGGGCTACATGACGTTGCCGTCGGATAAGCAACCGGATCTCGAGACTTACCTGAAAGCCAACACGCCGAAGGCGCTGCTGCCGGGCCAGGTGAACTACTGGGGCAACTACCCGAAATTCTTCGTCAGCCTGATGAAGAGCTTCTACGGTGACAAGGCGCAGAAGGACAACAGCTGGGGCTTTGACTGGTTGCCGAAGTGGGACAAAGGCTACGACGTGCTGCAGTACTTCGAAATGATGTCTCAAGGCAAGGTCAACGGCTACTTCTGCCAGGGCTTCAACCCGGTGGCGTCGTTCCCGAACAAGAACAAGGTCGTGGCTTCCCTGTCCAAACTGAAGTTCCTGGTGACCATAGATCCGCTTAACACCGAGACATCGAACTTCTGGCAGAACCACGGCGAGTTCAACGACGTCGATTCGTCGAAGATTCAGACCGAAGTGTTCCGCCTGCCGTCCACCTGCTTTGCCGAAGAAAACGGCTCGATCGTCAACTCCGGCCGCTGGCTGCAGTGGCACTGGAAGGGCGCCGATGCCCCTGGCGAAGCGCTGAACGACGGCGAAATCCTGGCGGGCATCTTCACCCGTCTGCGTGAGATGTATGCGCGTGACGGCGGTGCGGTGCCGGAACAGGTGTTGAACATGACCTGGGACTACCTGACGCCGGATAATCCTGCGGCCGAAGAAGTGGCGATGGAGAGCAACGGTAAGGCACTGGCGGACATTCTCGACGCCGACGGCAAAGTGTTGGCGAAAAAAGGTGAGCAGCTCAGCACCTTTGCTCACCTGCGCGACGACGGCACCACCGCCAGCGGTTGCTGGATCTTCGCCGGTAGCTGGACGCCGGCCGGCAACCAGATGGCGCGGCGCGATAACGCCGATCCGTCCGGCCTCGGCAATACGTTGGGTTGGGCCTGGGCATGGCCGCTTAACCGCCGCATCCTGTACAACCGTGCTTCGGCGGATCCGCAAGGCAAGCCTTGGGATCCAAAACGTCAGTTGCTGGAGTGGGACGGTGCCAAGTGGGGCGGGGTGGATATCCCGGACTACAGCGCCGCCGCACCCGGCAGTGACGTCGGGCCGTTCATCATGCAGCCGGAAGGCATGGGGCGCCTGTTCGCCACCGATAAAATGGCCGAAGGGCCGTTCCCGGAACACTACGAGCCGTTCGAAACGCCGCTCGGCACCAACCCGTTGCACCCGAACGTGGTGTCCAACCCGGCGGCGCGCGTGTTCAAGGACGACCTGGCAGCGATGGGCAAATCCGACAAATTCCCTTACGTCGGCACCACCTATCGTCTGACCGAGCACTTCCACTACTGGACCAAGCACGCGTTGCTCAATGCGATCGCGCAGCCGGAGCAGTTCGTGGAGATCGGCGAAAAACTGGCGGAGAAAAAGGGCATCCAGCATGGCGATACCGTGAAGGTCAGCTCCAACCGTGGCTACATCAAGGCCAAGGCGGTGGTGACCAAGCGTATCCGTACCCTGCAGGTGCACGGCCAAGAGGTCGACACTATCGGCATTCCGATCCACTGGGGTTACGAAGGGGTGGCCAAGAAAGGCTTTATCGCCAACACGCTGACGCCGTTTGTCGGCGACGCCAACACGCAAACGCCAGAGTTCAAGGCGTTCCTGGTTAACGTGGAAAAGGTGTAACGGAGACGAATTATGGCAATGCAATCTCAGGACATCATTCGTAAATCCGCCACCAATGGTTTCACGCCGGCGCCGCGCGCCCGTGACCACCAGGAAGAAGTGGCCAAGCTGATCGATGTCACCACCTGTATCGGCTGCAAAGCCTGTCAGGTGGCCTGTTCCGAATGGAACGACATTCGCGACGAAGTCGGGCACAACGTCGGGGTGTACGATAACCCCGCCGATCTGACCGCCAAGTCGTGGACGGTGATGCGCTTCTCCGAAGTGGAGGAAAACGGCAAGCTGGAGTGGCTGATCCGCAAGGACGGCTGCATGCACTGCGCCGACCCGGGCTGCCTGAAGGCCTGCCCATCGGAAGGTGCGATCATCCAGTACGCCAACGGTATCGTCGACTTCCAGTCTGAGCACTGTATCGGCTGCGGTTACTGCATCGCCGGGTGCCCGTTCGACGTGCCGCGCATGAACAAGGACGACAACCGGGTGTACAAATGTACCCTGTGCGTCGACCGCGTTGATGTTGGCCAGGAACCGGCCTGCGTGAAAACCTGCCCGACCGGCGCTATTCACTTCGGTACCAAGGAAGCGATGAAGCAGGTCGCCGCCGATCGCGTCAGCGAGCTGAACACCCGTGGCTATCAGAACGCCGGTCTGTACGATCCGGCGGGCGTGGGCGGCACGCACGTTATGTACGTGTTGCACCATGCGGACAAACCGCAGCTGTATCACGGTCTGCCGGATAACCCGAGCATCAGCCCGGCGGTCACGTTCTGGAAAGGCGTGTGGAAACCCCTGGCGGCCATCGGCTTTGCCGCCACCTTTGCAGCGAGCGTGTTCCACTACGTCGGCGTCGGACCAAACCGTGTCGAAGAGGAAGATAACGACGAGCTGCATGATGAGGAGACGCGCAAATGAAAAAGGAAAAGCGTATTCAGCGCTACAGCGCGCCGGAGCGGATTAACCACTGGATTGTGGCGTTCTGCTTTGTGTTCGCCGCCATCAGCGGGCTGGGGTTCTTTTTCCCCTCCTTCAACTGGTTGATGAACATTTTCGGTACGCCGCAACTGGCGCGCATTCTGCACCCCTTTGTCGGCGTGATTATGTTTGCGGCTTTCCTGCTGATGTTCCTGCGTTATTGGAAGCATAATCTGATCAATCGCGAGGACATCGTCTGGGCCAAAAACATCCATAAAATCGCCATGAACGAGGAAGTGGGTGACACCGGGCGTTATAATTTCGGTCAGAAGTGCGTATTCTGGGCGGCAATCATTAGCCTGGTGTTGCTGTTGGCCAGCGGTGTGGTGATTTGGCGGCCTTACTTTGCGCCGTCGTTCCCGATACCGCTGATCCGCATTGCGCTGCTGGTGCATTCGCTGGCTGCGGTCGGTCTGATTATCGTGATTATGGTGCACATTTACGCCGCGCTGTGGGTAAAAGGCACCATTACCGCGATGGTGGAAGGCTGGGTGCCGGCGGCCTGGGCTAAAAAACATCACCCGCGCTGGTACCGAGAGGTCCGCGAGAAACAACAGGAAGACAAACCCTGATGAGCATCCGCATCGTTCCTAAAGAGCAGTTAGGGGCACAGCGCGAGAAGTCCACAACGGCGGAGACCATCCCGCCGTTACTTTTCGCTAATCTGAAAAGCCTGTACAGCCGCCGCGCTGAACGCCTGCGTAAGCTGGCGACCGACAACCCGCTGGGCGACTACCTGAATTTTGCTGCCCAACTGGCCGAAGCGCAGCACCATGCGTTGCACGACAACCCGCTGACGCTTGATCTTACCGAAGTCCTGCAACAGGGTGCCGACAGTGGCAAGCCGCCGCTGGATCTGAGCGTTTTTCCGCGTAGCCAACACTGGCACCGGTTGCTGACATCGCTGATTGCCGAGCTGCGCCCGCAGGCGCCGGAGCACATTCTGGCGGTGCTGGATAACCTGGAAAAAGCCTCGGCGCACGAGCTGGAATTGTTGGCTGATGCGTTGCTTAACCAGGATTTCGCCAAGATCGGCAGCGAAAAAGCGCCGTTCATCTGGGCCGCGCTGTCGCTCTATTGGGCGCAGATGGCCAGCCTTATCCCCGGCAAGGCGCGCGCCGAATACGGCGAACACCGTCAATTCTGCCCGGTGTGCGGCAGCATCCCGGTTTCCAGCGTGGTGCATATCGGCACCGTCAGCGGCCTGCGCTATTTGCACTGCAACCTGTGCGAAAGCGAGTGGCACGTGGTACGGATCAAATGCAGCAACTGTGAGCAGACCCGCGATCTCAACTATTGGTCGCTGGACACCGAGCTGGCATCGGTTAAAGCGGAGAGCTGCGGTGACTGCGGTACCTACCTGAAGATTTTGTATCAGGAAAAAGACCCGCAGGTTGAGGCCGTCGCTGATGATTTGGCCACGCTGGTGCTCGACGCCAAAATGGAAGACGAAGGCTTTGCCCGCAGCAGCATCAATCCATTCCTGTTCCCGGGGGAATGATGATCGGCTACCGGGCTGCGACATTTTAACCTTGGGCAGTGCTCGGCCTCCTCACGTACTGCGTGTACGCTCCGGGGCCTGCGCGCTGTCCGCACTCAAACTGTCCTTGCCCGCTACGCCTTTAAGGCCGTAAATACCATTAATTTCGGACGGGGATTCTGGCATTCGCCCGGGCGAGTTGCTACGTTTACGCAATGACGCGCGAAGCGAAAGGAAAAGGGACAGACGATGTTGAAGACCATTGCGAAATTCACTGCGGTTGCTGTTTTAGCGGCAGGGCTGGCAGCCTGTGACAACAAGGACGATACCAAGCCGGAGATACCGAAGCCGGATCCCAAACCGACCGTCACGCAGCCTGCACCGCCACCGCCGGCGGTCGAAACTCCGCCAGCGACGCCCCCGGGGCTGAAAGTCTCGATGCAAAAGGGCAAGATCACCTTTGAATTGCCGCCGGGCTTTAGCGATCAGACTGAGAACAGCGGCATTGTCAACGACAGCCAGTCCACCATTCAGCGCTTCCTCGACGGGAAATCACGCCAGAGCACCGTCTCTTCCGAAGTGATCCCGCCTGACGGCATGAAGCTCAACGGCAGCGATAAAATGCTCAAGGACCTGACGCAGAGCATGCTCACCGAACTGGCCGATCGCTATCAAAATATTCGGACCACCAAAGAAGAGAATTTCACCGTCGGCAAGCAGAAGTTCCATCGGCTGGATACCGAGCAGAGCGTCAGCGGGCAGAAGGTAGTGTCTACCATCATGTTGACGGTGTTCAACAAGCGGGTGGTGACGTTGCAAATGCTGTCGCCGGCCAAAACGCCGGAAGCGCACCAGGCGCTGGTCCAGAAGATTATCGACACGCTGGCGGTGCAATAACAACGTTGTGGTTTGCAAGCGAGGGGAAGACTGATGAAGCTTATTGGCAGTTACACCAGCCCTTTTGTCCGCAAGATTTCCGTGATGCTGCTGGAAAAGGGGATGGCGTTCGAATTCGTTAACGATCCGCCGTATGAACCGGGCAGCCGGGTGGTTGAGCTGAACCCCTTGGCCAAAGTGCCGGTGCTGGTGGCCGATGATGGCGCCGTATTTTACGACTCGCGGGTGATTGCCGAATACCTCGAAATGTTGTCCGTGGCCCCGGCGTTTTTGCCTGTCGAACGCGCCGCCGCGTTGCGCATACGCCAGGTGGAAGCCTTGGCCGATGGCGTGACGGAAGCTGCCGCCACGCTGTTTCGCGAGAGCAAACGGGCGTCGGAAAAACAGGACGAAAACTGGATCTTGCGCCAGCGAGACAAGCTGACGCACGGACTGGATGCGCTGGAAAAACTGGCGCAGGAAAAAACGTTGCTCAATGCCGAAGCACTGACGCTGGCGGATATTGCTACCGGTTGTGCGCTGGGCTACCTGAATTTCCGCCGCATCATGCCCAACTGGTGCGTCGAGCGACCGGCGCTGATCAAACTGGCCGAGCGGCTGTTTGCCCGTGAAAGCTTTGCCCGCACCTTGCCCCCCTGATTTCCCTCACCCCGCTGCGGCGGGGTTTTACTTGATGCGAGACCTCTACACTGAAACCGAGCGACCATGAGCACTGAATCCCAGCTTCTTTACAGCCAGTTACCCGCCATCGATCGCCTGTTGCGCGATCCCGCTATCGAACCGCTGGTTACGCAGCACGGACAAACGCTGATTGGCGAGTTACTGCGTCAATTGCAACTGCAGGCGCGTGAAACCATTAAACACCACCAAAGGTTACCCGACTGGTGCGGTGACTGGGCACAGGCGCTCAGCGCGGAGCTGGAGCAATGGCAGCGTCCGGCTTTAGCACCGGTATTCAACCTCAGCGGCACCGTGCTGCACACCAACCTTGGCCGGGCTCTGCTGGCGCAGCCGGTGATAGAAGCGGTGACGAGTTCCATGGGCGCGGCGGTAACGTTGGAATACGATCTGGACGGTGCCGGTCGTGGTCACCGCGATCGCGCGGTGGCGGATTTATTATGCCAATTGACCGGCGCGGAAGACGCCTGCATCGTCAACAACAATGCGGCTGCGGTGCTGCTGATGCTGGCGGCGATCGCCCCCGGCAAGCAGGTGGTGGTGTCGCGTGGCGAACTGGTGGAAATTGGCGGTGCGTTCCGCATCCCTGACGTGATGCGCCAGGCCGGTTGCCAACTGGTCGAGGTCGGCACGACCAACCGCACCCACCTGAAAGATTACCGCAGCGCGATTAACGAACAGACCGGGCTGCTGATGAAGGTGCATACCAGCAATTACAGCATCCAGGGCTTTACCGCCGCGGTGGAAGAAGCCGAACTGGCGCAGCTCGGCGCAGAGCATGGCCTGCCGACCGCCACCGATCTGGGCAGCGGCTCATTGATTGATATGGCGCAATACGGTCTGCCGGCGGAACCCATGCCGCAGCGGTTGCTCGCCGCCGGAGTAGATTTGGTGACGTTCTCCGGCGACAAGCTGCTCGGCGGCCCGCAGGCCGGCATCATCGTCGGCAAAAAGGCGCTGATCGCCAAGCTGCAGCAACACCCTCTGAAGCGTGCGCTACGCGTTGGCAAACTGACGCTGGCGGCGCTGGAAGCGACTTTACGACTCTATCAACAGCCCGAACTGTTGGCACAACAGCTGCCGACGCTACGGCTATTGACCCGCCCGCAGCAGGCGATGCAGGGTTCTGCCGAACGCCTGTTGCAGGTGCTGGCGCCGCAGTTTGCCGGGCATTTCCAACTGCGTGCCGAACCCTGCTGGTCGCAGATTGGCAGCGGTTCGTTGCCGGTCGATCGGCTGCCCAGCTATGCGCTGACCTTTGCGCCGCTCGATGGCCGTGGCGCAACGTTGGAAGCGTTGGCAGAACGCTGGCGTCGGCTGCCACAGCCGGTGATCGGCCGAATTAACGACGGCAGGCTGTGGCTCGATCTGCGCTGTCTGGAGCAGGAAGACGCGCTGATTGAGGCCCTGAGAGAATGATTATTGCTACCGCCGGCCATGTCGATCATGGCAAAACCACCCTGCTGCAAGCGATCTCCGGGATCAATGCGGATCGCCTGCCGGAAGAAAAACGCCGTGGCATGACCATAGATCTGGGTTATGCCTACTGGCCGCAGCCCGATGGCCGGGTGTTGGGTTTTATCGACGTGCCGGGACACGAGAAATTCCTCGCCAATATGCTGGCGGGCGTTGGTGGCATCGACCATGCCTTGCTGGTGGTGGCCTGCGACGATGGCGTGATGGCGCAAACGCGCGAGCACCTGGCGATACTGCGATTGAGCGGGCGTCCGGCGCTGACGGTGGCCTTGACCAAAGCCGATCGGGTGGATGAAGCGCGTGTCGAAGAGGTTCGACAGCAGCTTGACGAGGAGCTGACGCGCCAGGGGTGGCAACAGGCACCGGTGTTTGTCACCGCCGCGCCGCAGTCGCAGGGAATCGACGCACTGCGCGCGCATTTGCTGGCGTTGCGGCCTGACGAACATGCGGTAACGCGCCGCTTCCGCCTGGCGGTGGATCGCGCGTTCAGCGTGAAAGGCGCTGGTTTGGTAGTGACCGGTACCGCACTGGGTGGCCAGGTGGCGGTAGGCGACACGCTGTGGCTGACCGGCGCCGACGCGCCGGTGCGGGTTCGCGGTTTGCACGCGCAAAACCAACCGGTTGAGCAAGCGCAGGCTGGACAGCGTATTGCGTTGAATATTAGCGGTGACGTCAGCAAAGATCAGGTCGCACGCGGCGATTGGTTGCTGGCGCAAAAGCCCCCGATCGCCGCCGAGCGAATTCTGGTGGCGTTAGATAAGGATTTGCCGATAAAGCACTGGCAGCCGCTGCATTTACATCATGCCGCCAGCCATATTACCGGACGAGTTTCGTTGCTCAGTGATGGGCTGGCGGAACTGATCCTTGACCGTCCGCTATGGCTGGCCGAAAACGATCGGCTGGTGCTGCGCGATATTGGCGCACGCCAAACCCTGGGCGGCGCAAGGGTGCTGAGCTTGACGACGCCCAAACGGGGTAAGCGTCAACCCGAGTATTTGGCCTGGCTGGCGGCGCTGGCACAGGCCGACGATGACTGTCAGGTACTGGCGCTGCATTTGCCCAAGGGCGCGCTGGATCTGGCGGCCTTTGCCTGGGCGCGACAACTGACCGAGAAACCGCTGGCGAAGTTGTTGGCGAGTCATGAATTGCTGATTGCCGGTGATAGGGCGTTGGCGCAGGAGAATGCACAGCTGGATCAACAGCGCCTGCTGCAGGTGTTGGCCGAGTATCACCAGCAGCATGCCGATCAGCTCGGCCTGGGGCGTGCGCGCCTGCGGCGCATGGCTGTGCCGCAACTGTCTGAGGCGTTGGCATTTATGATGATCGATCGGCTGCTGGCTGCCGGTTTGCTCAGCAATACACGCGGGTGGCTGCACCTTCCGGAGCACGGTTTGGCGTTCAGCGCTGAAGAGCAAATCCTGTGGGCCCGTATTGAACCGCTGTTCGGCGACGAAGCCTGGTGGGTGCGCGATCTGGCTGCCGAATTGGGCGAGGATGAGGCATGGGTGCGGACCACGCTGCGTAAAGCCGCTCAGTTGGGCCATGTCACGGCAGTGGTGGTGGATCGTTACTATCTAAGCCAACGGATAGAACAATTCGCCGCGTTGATCCGTGAACTGGATGAAACGCAGGGCAGTGCCAACGCCGCCGATTTTCGTGACCGGCTCGGCGTGGGGCGTAAACTGGCCATTCAGGTGCTGGAATTTTTCGACCGCAGCGGATTTACCCGCCGCAAGGGTAACCAACACCTGCTGCGCGACAGCGGACTCTATACCCGTCATACCTGAAGCTGCCTCTGCGTTGGCTGCCAGCACTCACCCCAGTCACTTACTTGAGTAAGCTCCTGGGGACTCATGCTCTTGCCGCGTTACTCGGCAAAGCCTCGCCCCGTTGGGGCCAGCGCAAGCGCTGTTCAACAAAGCCGTGGCTTTGTTGTGATGCAACTCCAATTATTTTGGGTATAGCCGCGTATTCTGATTAAGTCGCGAGGTCATCAGGATGAATACTGAAGGTTTATCACCACTGCCCATAAGAAAAGATGATGAAAAGTATGCCGGGTTTATGCGAGAGAAAGAACAGAGGTACTTGACGCTAGAGGCACTTAGTGACGTTGAACAGATGAATTTTATCAGCCATGAGGCGGTACTGGCATGGGCTATAAGTTTGAGAACTGATTCATCTGACTGATAGAGTTAAATCCAGTGTAAATCTTGAAACACGGAAAGAGATATCGTCTCTTCCCGTGTCGTTAGCTCGGCGCTTGTTATAACGCAGCGTTAGGCGTCGGCGTTGCATCGCCGCTGCGGCGTTTGCTGAGGAACAGCGCCACCAGTGCCAGCCAGCACAGGCCACTGAGCAGGTTGAACAGATTGAACAGCCCGCTGCCGCCCCACACGTAAGCCACTTTTGCCAGCTCGATACCGACGGTGAACACCATCATGCTCAACATGCCCATGGTGGCGGAGACCGTGCCTTTGCTGACGTTGCTTGAGAACAGCGTCAAACGATACAGCCCGGCGTTGGCCAGCCCGATGCCGAAAGCGTACAGGCTGAGACCCGCAGTCATCCACAGATAGGCATGGCTGGAGAATATCGTCGCCAGCGCCGCGATCAGCAAACCCAGCATCATCGGCCCGGCACCCAGCTTGATCAGGCGCGGTACGCTGTTCTTGCCGGTGAGACGTGCCAGCGTCAGGTTGCCGAGGATCAGCGCGCCGAACACCGGAATTTGCAGCAGACCATAATCCAGCGTCGACAGCGACTCGCCGCTGATCAGGATCACCGGCGATTGGGCAATCCAGGCCAGCAGCGGCAGGCTGGCGAAACCGATGGCCAGCGCGCCGCAGATAAAGCGGCGGTTGGACAATACCTGACGATAGTCGCGCCACAGGTTGGCGGCCGAGAATTTCTCACCCTGCAGCGAAGCCGTCTCAGGCATGGCTTTCCACAGGCCGTAAAAGGCAAACGCAGCCAGTGCGGCGAACAGTACGAACATGCTCTGCCACGGCGCGACGTGGATCAGCGCGGCACCGGCCAACGGCCCCAGCAGCGGGGCAATCAGCGCCACGTTGGCCATCAGCGCGGTGATTTTGATGCACACCGACTCTTCAAACGACTCCTGGATGGTGGCGTAACCCACTGCGCCGATAAAGCACAGGCCAATCCCCTGCAGGAAACGCATAAAGATAAACTGTTCGATGCTGGTCACCAGCAAAATAGCCAGACAGGCGACGATAAAAAACGCCACGCCGGCCAGCATGACCGGGCGGCGCCCGCGCCGATCCGACAACGGCCCCAGCAGCCATTGCAGGAAAATACCGCCGGCCAGATAGGCGGTCATTGAGGTTGGCACCCACTCTTCACCAGCGTTGAAATCGGCCACTACCGCCAACATGCCAGGTTGGATCATATCGTTGCCGATATAGGTGGCAAATTCGAACAGCACCAGACAAAGCGGGAATAAAAGCGCCTGTCGACCCAAGCGAGCCGCAGGTGGTAAAGTAGTTTTCATATTTATCGTACTGAAAGTAAAGAAGAAATAAGGAACTGCCAGGGCGGGAAGCGCAATCTGAGCGAGTTGTGGCGGCTATTTTGCCGCCAATTGTTCACCTTAGCAACGATAAGGTGTTGTTTCAGCACATTCTGATATTCGCCGTCAGGGTTGCCACCCACACTTTCGCTCTATAACCTTATTTTAACAAATCAAGATGACAATATTGCGGGCGATCTTTTGAGCAATAAAATTGGCTGGATAGATAACTTGCGCGCCGTAGCGTGCATGATGGTGGTGATGATCCACGCCACCACCTACTACGTCACCAGCGGGGTGGCGGTGGGCGAACATAACTGGGACATCGCTAATGTGCTGAACTCCCTGTCGCGCGTTTCGGTACCCCTGTTTTTCATGATTTCCGGCTACCTGTTTTTCGGCGAGAAAAGCGCCGGCAAAAAGCATTTCATCCGCATTGGTTGCTGTATTGCGTTTTACAGCGCGGTCGCGCTGATTTATATCGCGGCGTTTACCAAAATCGGTTTCTGGCCGTCGCTGCGCGGCATATTGTTAAAGCCGGTGTTCTACCATCTGTGGTTCTTCTATGCGATCGCGGTGATTTATCTGCTGTCGCCGCTGATCAACGTCAAGCCGGTATCACGCCGCTATCTGGCCGGCGTGTTGGTGATCCTGGCGGTGGTTGCCAATCCCAATACCAGCTCGCTGACCCTGGGTAACGCTCACCTGCTGCCGGTCAATCTGTATATCTACGGAGACACCTTTTACTACCTGCTGTACGCGTTGGCCGGCCGGGCGATTGGCATGATGGACACCCAGGGGCGAGGTACCAGTTGGCTGGCGATATTGGGGTTTGTGGCTAGCGTGGCGTTGATCGTTCAGGGCACCAAAAGCCAGATGTTCATCAACGGTAACTTTGCCGATACTTATTACATCTACTGTGGGCCGCTGGTGTTTATCGCGGCGGTATCCCTGGTGGTATGGTTTAAAAATTGTCTGCCCGAGCCTATTGGCTGGTTGGGCGTTTTTTCCCGACATTCGCTGGCAATCTACGGTTTTCACGCCATTATCGTCAATTTTATGCGCAGCCGTCACCTGACGCTGACCGCCCATCCGTTACTGGATATCTTCTGGGTATTCGGCGTGGCGTTGGCGCTCAGCCTGCTGTTGTCGATGGGATTGCAGAAAATAGACTCTCGGCGGCTGGTGTCATAACGCGGTCGAGCCGCGCTGCTGGGCACGCCGCAGTTGACGACCGGAGGAAAACCCCGCCGCCAGCGCCGCCTTTTCCAGCCCATAGCCCTGTTGCAGCCGCTGCTGCGCCACCGCCAGCCGCAGCTGTTCATGGTATTCGCGCACGCTGATGCCGACATGGCTACGGAACAGCCTGGCCAGATGGCGGCTGCTGACATGGGCCTTTTCCGCCACCTGCGGCACCGACCATTCGGCCTCGGGTTCGGCGGCCATCACGTCTTGCGCACGGTGCACCGCCGGGTGCAGATGGTTGCGGTAACGCAGCCAGGGGGAGAGCTGCGGATCATCGCCGGAACGGCGAAAATACACCACCATTTCGCGGGCAATCTCCATTGCCCGTATTGCACCGCATTGGCGGTTAATCAAATGCAGCGCCAGATCGATACCGGCGGTAATGCCGGCGCTGGTGTACAGGTTGCGGTCTTCAACAAAGATACGGTTCTCTTTCACCTGCGCGGCCGGGGCCTGCTGACGCATGCGTTCGATCACATCATGGTGGGTGGTGCACTGATAGCCGTCGAGTAGCCCGGCCTGCGCCGCCAGCAGGGCGCCGGAGCAGATACAGACCAGCGTGATGCGCTGCTGCTGCAAATCGGGTTGCAGCGCCGCCAGCCAGTGGCGGGCCTGTTCGGCCGCCTGATGGTCAAAATCGCTGCGTGAATCGCGTGCGCCGGGCACCACCACAATAGCGCCGTCTTCCAGTCGGGTGGGCAGCGGCTGCAGCTGGCTCAACGTCATGCCAATCGAGCAGGTGATCTGCGGCAGTGGGCTGATGTAGCGCAGGCTGAATGCCCCGGCCAAACGCAGGGTTTCGGCCGGGCCGCTGACGTCCAGCGACAGCGCGTTGGGCAACATCAAAAAATAGACGGCCTGCGGCATGATTACTCCTGTGAGAGTTGCGCCAGCACTTCATCCACGCTGGCGAGCTGGGCGAAGCGGTCGACCAGCACCGTCTCAGTATGCCGCTTGAGTTGTTCGGTGGTAAAGACTTCTCCACTGGGATGCTGCATCGGGAAAGTCATCGTGGCCTCGGTGACGAAAGTCACCCGATAACCGAGATCGGACGCCACCCGGGTGGTGGTTTCGCAGCACTGTTCGGTGCGGATGCCGGAGATAATCAAGTGATCGATATCCCGTTGGCGCAGCCAGGCGTCCAGACCGGATTCGGTCAGTGCATTGTGCACCTGTTTATGAACGGTGACGTCTGCCTGATGGTTGAGGAACGGCAGCGGTTTTACCCAGCCGGATGCCAGCGAAAACGGCCCCTCCGGTGATACGTGGAAAACATCAACCAGGGCTATGCCCTGCCGGCGACAGCCTTCGATCAGCCGTGTCAGTGCCTGCTGGAAAGCGGGCAGATCTTCTTCCTGCCAGAATGGGCGATGCTGGAATGATTGTTGAACATCGATGATCAATAACGCGCTCTGTGACATTTTCGGCCCTCCGCCAATGGGTATGACGCCATACTGCGCCGTTACTTTGTCTGGCAGAAGGCCAAAAACGGCCATCATGGTGACATCAACGGACCAGCATCAGGCTTTGCCGACCTGGCCAGCGACCAGCCGCCCCTGATGGAAAGTGGCCGTGCGCGCCGGCAGGCGTGCCACCGCCTCGGCGGAGCAACTTGCGTTGACCAGTACAAACTCTGCGTTGTCCCCGGCCTGCGGCCAGACGCGTTGGCCTTTGTCGTTAAGCGGCAGCACGCCGCCGGTCGAGATTGCCATCGCACGGGAGAGGTGGAATTCGTCGGAGCCGCGGTAAAGTTGGGCGTAAAGATTGGCTTTTTCCAGAATGTCACCGCTGCCGAACGGTGACCAATGATCTATTACGCTGTCGGTTCCGGTCATCACAAATACCCCTTTTTCACTGAGCTGCGGCAGCGGCATCATCAGCCCGCCAATCGGCACCGTAGAGGCGATGGTGATTTGCTGCGCCGCCAGCCGGCTAGCGGTTTCCTCCAGTTCACTCGGGTTCAGCACGGTTAGGGCAAACGCATGGCTGATGGTGACTTTACCGCGCAGCGCCGGGTTCTTTTCTACGGTGGCGATCATGTAGTTGATTGCCGCTACCCCGGCGGGGCTGGTTTCATGCAGGTGGATATCGACGCCTTTGCCGGTGTCGAGTGCAATCTGGAACATCGCATCCAGCGACTTCTCCATGGCGCCGTCAACGTTGGTCGGATCCAGTCCGCCGACGTATTGCACCCCCATCTGCATGGCCTCGCGCATCAAGCCGTCGACTTTGGAATGCAGCAGGCCATGCTGCGGGAAGGCGACGATTTCACAGCTGAAGTCCGCCCGGTGGTTTTCCAGCGCACGTTGCAGGTGTTCCAGGCTTTTCAGCCCGCTGACCGGATCGATATTGCAGTGGCTGCGGGCTACGGTGCTGCCTTTCGATTGCAGCAAGGCGATCAGGTTTTCCGCACGCTGCTGCGAGGTGGGCAACAGCTTGGTGATCAAGGTCTGTTCGAGCGCGATCATGTCCATGATGGTTTTGCCCTGACGTGGGCGCGGTGCCTGCCATGGGCCGCTGTAGAAGGTTTTATCCAGATGGATATGCATGTCGCGAAACGCCGGCAACAGCAGTTGGCCCTGCGCCTGATAGCGCGCTACGCCGGCGGGAGGCGTTGCCTCTTTCGGGTGAACTGCGGCAATTTTTCCGTCTTTGATTTCAAGCTGATACAGCGCGGTGCGGGTGTCGATCACCGTCTCGCCATCGTACTCAAAACCGTCTTCCAGTCGAACGCCGCTCAGCCAGTAGTGGCTGTCGGTCAGGGTCATAGGTGTGCTCTCTGGTATACATGCGCTGCTCGCTGGCGCGGCGGCTTGCGCCACGCCCCCCGTCAGACCAATGACTGCGCAGGCGGTGGTGAGCTTGCCGGTTTGGCTGAGGAAAGCTCTGCGGCTTTGTTGTTGGTTTTTTTCCACGTTCAATTCCTTAATCCAGAGGTGAGGTGCGTCAAAAGACAGCCACCAATTTAGGAGAGGAGCGCGTGGGTTGGCAGTGACATTTGCCACTGGCGACTATTCGATTTGGCAATAATAAGGGGCGCTGTTTGGCCCCCTTTCGGTTTTACATCAACGGTAACAGACGGGAATAGAGCTCGCGGAAGGTGCTGCGCAGCGCGGTGTACTGCTGGTGGCGCTCGGCATCCGGGGTATGTACCTGTTCCAGCGGCAATTCAGGCAACAATTCAGCCAGTGAGCGCTGCGGGTTCAGGGCAATCTGAGCCAAGCGGGCCGCCCCCAGCGCCGGGCCAACATCGCCGCCGGTGCGGTATTCCAGCCGCTGACCGCTGATATCCGCCAGCATTTGTCGCCAGAAGGGGCTGCGCGCGCCGCCGCCAATCAGGGTGATACTGGACGGCTGCAGACCGCTGGCGTGCAGTACGTCCATGCCATCAGCCAGGGCGAAACCAACCCCTTCCAGCACGGCGCGCGCCAGGTCGGTTGGCCCATGCTGGTGAGTCAGGCCCCAGAATGCGCCTTTGGCGTTAGGATTGTTGTGCGGCGTACGCTCGCCGGACAGATAGGGCAGGAACCACAGCGGCGCTGCCGCCGGCGGCGCCTGTTCGACATTGCGCAGTAGAGTAGCGACGTCCTCGACGTTGGTAAGTTTGCACACCCAGTCCAGGCAGGATGCGGCGCTGAGCGTGACCGACATCAGGTGCCAGGTGTCGGGCAACGCATGGCAGAAACTGTGTACCGCGCTGGCCGGGTTACTGAGAAAACCGTCGCTGACGGCAAAATAAACGCCGGAGGTGCCGAGTGACAACATCGCCTGCCCCGCCTGATACAGGCCTACGCCGATCGCCCCGGCGGCATTATCACCGCCGCCGGCCACCACCGGCACTGGCGACATGCCCCAACGTTTGGCCAGTTCAATATGGGTCTGGCCGGTGATCTGATTGCCTTCGAACAGCTGTGGCATCTGGCGGCGAGTCAGGCTGCATGCCGCCAGCATCTCCTCGCTCCAGTCGCGCCGCGCCACGTTCAGCCAGCCGGTTCCTGCGGCGTCCGACATGTCGCTGGCGAATTCGCCGGTGAGGCACCAGCGCAGGTAATCCTTGGGCAGCAGGACTTTATCTATACGTTTGAACAGCTCGGGCTCATGCTGCCGTACCCACAGCAGTTTGGGGGCGGTAAAGCCCGGCATCATCAGGTTGCCAGTGATTTGCCGCGACTGCGGCACCGCCTGTTCCAGCGCCAGACACTGTGCGGCGCTTCTGCCGTCGTTCCACAAAATCGCCGGGCGCAGCACCTGCTGACGTGCATCCAACAGCGTGGCACCGTGCATCTGACCGCTGAGCCCAATGGCTTTTACCTGCTGCAGGCTGTGTTGTTTGCCCAGCGCCAGCATCGCGCGGTCGGTGGCGTGCCACCAGTCCTGCGGGGCCTGCTCTGACCATAGGGGATGAGGACGGGAAATGGGCAGCGATTCACCGTGGCTGGCGAGCAATTGGCCCTGCTCGCTGAGCAAAATAACTTTTACGCCGGAAGTGCCGAGATCGATGCCGATATACATGGTTGAGGATCCTTAAAGGCGCGGCGTGTGCCGCGCGATCGGTTAGCCGAACAGATAGCGGTTCATCAGGTTTTCGAGCTGTTCCTGACGGCCGCTGACGTGCTGCGGCGCCAGTGCATGGCCTTCAGCGTACTGCGCCAAGGCTTCGAGCGACAGTTTGCCCTGCAAAATTTGCTGGCCCAATTCACCATTCCAGCCGGCATAGCGTTTTGCTACCTGCTGATGCAACTGGCCGTCAGTCACCATTTTTGCCGCGACCTTCAGTGCCAGTGCCATAGTATCCATGGCGCCAATATGACCATAGAACAGATCGTACTTGTCGGTGCTTTGACGGCGGACTTTGGCATCGAAGTTCAACCCACCGGTGGTGAATCCCCCGGCGTTGAGAATTTCGAACATCACCAGCGCGTTCTCTTCTACGCTGATCGGGAATTGGTCGGTATCCCAGCCCAGCTGTGGGTCACCCCGGTTGGCATCGACAGAGCCGAAAATGCCCAGCGCAATGGCGGTGGCGATTTCATGGTGGAACGAATGGCCTGCCAGCGTGGCGTGGTTGGCTTCGATATTCACCTTGATCTCTTTTTCCAGGCCGAACTGCTTAAGGAAACCATAGACGGTGGCGACGTCGTAGTCGTACTGATGTTTGGTCGGTTCCTGCGGTTTGGGCTCAATCAGCAGGGTGCCCTGGAAACCGGTTTTGTGTTTATGCTCCACCACCATCTGCATAAAGCGGCCAATTTGCTCACGTTCCTGGCGCAAATCGGTATTGAGCAAGGTCTCATAGCCTTCACGCCCGCCCCACAGCACATAGTTTTCACCGCCCAGGCGCTGGGTGGCGTTCATGGCGGTGAATACCTGGGTGGCTGCCCAACTGAAGATTTCCGGATCCGGGTTGGTGGCGGCCCCGGCGCCATAACGCGGATGGGTAAAACAGTTGGCGGTGCCCCACAGCAGTTTCACGCCGCTGCTGTGCTGCTTTTCTTCCAGCACGTCGGTCATTACCGCAAAGTTGTGCAGATACTCTTTCAGCGAGGCACCTTCCGGTGAGACGTCTACGTCATGGAAGCAGTAGTAAGGTACGTTCAGCTTGTGGAAGAACTCGAACGCCACGTCGGCTTTGCGTTTGGCCAGCGCCAGCGCGTCGCCCGGCTGCTGCCAGGGACGATCGAAGGCACCGACGCCGAACATGTCCGCGCCGTTCCAACAGAAGGTATGCCAGTAACAGGCGGCGAAACGCAGATGTTCCGCCATGCGCTTGCCAAGCACCAGTTCATCCGGATTGTAGTGATGAAAGGCCAGGGGGTTATTGCTGGTTGGGCCTTCGTAGCGCACTTGCTCAAGCTGATCAAAATAAGGTTGCATTATCGACTCCTGGGTAGCAATGCCCGAGTTACGGGATGGCTTTATCTTCGGAGTTTGCGGCAGACGGCTCAATTACGTTATTTCACACTTAAATTCACAGAATTATTAAATGTGCGGCAGATCCCATAATAAGGGTTTAACCGTGCTTTATTTAAGGCTTCTTTCATTTTTATTTGTCGATGAGCTGTTTTACAGCGTGAAAGCATGACCGCCATCATAAAAATAACATTAAACCAAAAATCGTAATTGGCCGGTAAAAATCAGTAATTGCCGAAGTATAAATAAGCGACAACAATCTGCTCGAAGCTGTGTAATCGGCCTATTTCAATTACCTTCCTTATGCTTTAAATAACAAAGGTATATAAGATGAAATTTAAACCTGTGTTCCTTTCTGTCTGCGCGCTGCTGGCGCTGGCCAGCCAACCGGCGCTCAGCAAAGAAGTCAAAATCGGCATGGCGATCGATGACCTGCGCCTGGAGCGCTGGCAAAAAGACCGCGATATCTTCGTCAGCAAAGCCAAGTCGCTGGGGGCAGACGTGTTTGTCCAATCCGCTAACGGCAATGAAGAAACCCAAATGGCGCAGATCGAAAATATGATCAACCGCGGCGTCGACGTGCTGGTGATTATTCCTTATAACGGCCAGGTGCTGAGCAACGTCATCAGCGAAGCCAAACGGGAAGGTATTAAGGTCCTGGCTTACGACCGCATGATCAATAACGCGGACATCGATTTCTACATCTCCTTTGATAATGAAAAGGTCGGCGAATTGCAGGCGCAAAGCCTGGTGCAGCGGGTACCGCAGGGCAATTATTTCCTGATGGGCGGCTCGCCGGTGGATAACAACGCCAAGCTGTTCCGCCAGGGACAGATGAAGGTGCTGCAACCGCTGATCGACGGCGGGAAAATCAAGGTTGTGGGCGATCAGTGGGTTGATGGATGGCTGCCGGAAAACGCATTGAAAATCATGGAAAATGCGCTGACCGCCAACAATAACAAGATTGACGCGGTGGTGGCTTCTAACGATGCCACCGCCGGTGGCGCAATTCAGGCGCTTGCCGCACAGGGCCTGGCGGGCAAAGTGGCCATTTCCGGCCAGGACGCCGATCTGGCGGCGGTGAAGCGTATCGTCGCTGGCACCCAGACCATGACGGTCTATAAGCCAATCAGCAAACTGGCCGATGAGGCTGCGGGCATTGCCGTGCAGCTGGGCAAGGGCGAACAGCCGAAAACCAACGCCAGCTTAAATAACGGCAGCAAAGAAGTGCCCTCCTGGTTATTAACGCCGATCCCGGTGGATAAAGCGAATATCGACAGCACTATTATTGCCGACGGTTTCCACAAAAAAGCCGACATTCAATAATTCCGAAAGCCGGTAATGTGGAGGGAATAATGCCCAACCTATTAGAAATGAAAAATATCACCATGCAGTTCGGTGCGGTTAAGGCGGTGGATAATGTCAGCCTGAAACTGGAAGCTGGCCAGGTATTATCGCTGTGTGGTGAGAACGGTTCGGGAAAATCCACCCTGATGAAAGTGCTGTGCGGAATATATCCACACGGCAGTTATCAGGGAGATATTTATTTCTCTGACGATTTATTGACGGCGAAAAATATTCGCGACACCGAGCAGAAAGGTATTGCCATCATTCACCAGGAGCTGGCGCTGGTAAAGCAGATGACGGTGCTGGAAAACATGTTTCTCGGCAATGAATGGCGCCGCTACGGGGTGATGGATTATGACGCCATGTACCTGCGCTGCCGACGTATGCTGGCGCAGGTCAAACTGGAGGTGGATCCCAATACGCCGATTGGCGAACTCGGGTTGGGGCAGCAGCAACTGGTGGAGATCGCCAAGGCGCTGAACAAACAGGTTCGGCTACTGGTATTGGATGAACCTACGGCTTCGCTGACGGAAAGTGAAACCGCCACGCTACTGGCGATCATCGGGGATCTGCGCGATCACGGTATTGCCTGTATCTACATTTCGCACAAGTTGAACGAGGTGAAGGCGATCTCGGATCTGATCTGCGTGATCCGCGATGGCAAGCACATCGGCACCGGTCCGGCGGCGGAAATGAGTGAGGACGACATTATCGCCATGATGGTGGGGCGAGAGCTGACCGAGCTGTATCCGCAACAACAGCATGAGATAGGCGAGGTGATCCTGCAGGTGGATAACCTGACCGCCTGGCATTCGGTTAACCGTCAGGTTCGCCGAGTGGACGATGTCTCTTTCAGCCTGCGGCGCGGCGAAATACTCGGCGTTGCCGGGCTGGTCGGCTCAGGGCGTACCGAAACCATGCAGTGCCTGTTCGGCGTCTACCCTGGTCGTTGGCAGGGCAGCATTACCCTCAATGGTCAGCCGGCCACTATCAACAACTGCCGTCAGGCGATGCGCTACGGCATTGCCATGGTGCCGGAAGACCGCAAGCGTGATGGCATCGTCCCCGTGATGGGCGTCGGGGCCAATATGACGCTGGCGGCGCTGAGTGATTTCAGCGGCATGCTGACGGTCATCGACGACGCCCATGAACAGGCAACCATCCGCCAGTCGCTGGCGCAGCTGAGGGTGAAAACCTCCTCGCCAGAACTGGCTATCGCCCGCTTGAGCGGGGGCAATCAACAGAAGGCGATTCTGGCCAAGTGTCTGCTGTTGAAGCCGAAAATCCTGATTCTGGATGAGCCGACGCGCGGCATCGACATTGGTGCAAAACAAGAAATCTATAAATTAATCAATCAACTGGTACAGCAGGGGATTGCGGTGATCGTGGTTTCTTCCGAGTTGCCGGAAGTGCTGGGATTAAGCGATCGGGTGTTGGTGATGCACCAGGGGCGCATCAAGGCTTCGTTGATCAACCGCGGTTTGACCCAGGAACAGGTGATGGAAGCCGCTTTGAGGAGTGAAACAGATGTCGAAAAACACGCAGTCTGAAGCGTTGGTAGCGGCAAGGGTGGAGAAAAAAACGACGATGAAGCTGAAATCCATCAATTTGCAGGTGTTTGTAATGTTGGCGGCGATAGTCGTCATTATGCTGTTCTTTACCTTTACCACCGAAGGGGCCTATCTCAGCGCGCGTAATATCTCCAACCTGCTGCGCCAGACGGCTATCACCGGCATTTTGGCAGTCGGAATGGTGTTCGTGATCGTTTCGGCGGAAATCGATCTGTCGGTCGGTTCGATGATGGGGCTGCTGGGCGGCGCGGCGGCGATTTTTGACGTCTGGTTCGGTTGGCCGTTGCCGCTGACCATCGTGGTGACGCTGGTGGCCGGTCTGCTGTTGGGGGCCTGGAACGGCTGGTGGGTTGCCTATCGCAAAGTCCCTTCGTTTATTGTCACTCTGGCGGGGATGTTGGCCTTTCGCGGCATCCTGATCGGTATCACCAATGGCACCACGGTGGCACCGACCAGCAGCGCCATGTTGCAAATCGGTCAGAGCTATTTACCGGGTGGGCTGGGTTTCGGTATCGGCGCTGTGGGGCTGATGCTGTTTGTGGCCTGGCAATGGCGGCGGCGCAGCCGACGCGTACAGCTGGGGTTGCCGGTAGCCACGCCGACCGGTGACGTAACCCGGCAGAGCATTTTGGCGCTGCTGGTACTCGGCGCAATCTATTTGCTCAACGACTATCGCGGGGTGCCTACGCCGGTGCTGATCCTGACCGCGCTGATGCTGGCGGGGATATTTATGGCCACCCGCACCGCCTTTGGCCGTCGGATTTACGCCATCGGCGGCAATATTGACGCTGCGCGCCTGTCGGGCGTCAACGTCGAGCGCACCAAACTGGCGGTGTTTGCCATCAACGGTCTGATGGTGGCGATTGCCGGTCTGATCCTCAGTTCGCGGCTGGGTGCCGGTTCGCCTTCGGCGGGCAATATTGCCGAGCTGGACGCCATCGCTGCCTGCGTAATTGGCGGCACCAGCCTGGCCGGAGGCATAGGCAGCGTGGCCGGGGCGGTGATGGGGGCGTTTATCATGGCCTCGCTGGATAACGGCATGAGCATGTTGGACGTACCGACTTTCTGGCAGTACATCGTCAAGGGGGCCATTTTGCTGCTGGCGGTGTGGATGGATTCCGCCACCAAGCGCCGGGCATAAGAATATATCCTTCATACTTGAAGCTGCATCTGTGTTGGCTACACTCACTCACCGGAATCACTTACTTTAGTAAGCTCATCGGAATGAGTTCCTTTGCCGCCTTGATACGACTCCAATTATTTTGGATATAGCGCCCGCGGTCACAGTTATGAGGTGATGCTTGCTGCTCTCGCAGAGAATACCCTGTAGTTTCAAGTTGCAGCCAGGCGACTCACTCGCCATCCCCAGACAGGGTAGGGGCGCTGCATGCTGCGCCCGCCTTAATCGGGGCGAATTTATTCGCCCCCTACCTTCACTGGGGGTTACCGGGGATACCGCATGTTCGAAAAGCGCTTTCGCATTACGTTGCTGTTCAACGCCAATAAAGTGTATGACCGCCAGGTGGTTGAGGGCGTTGGTGAGTATTTACAGGCTTCACAGTGCGATTGGGACATCTTTATCGAAGAGGATTTTCGTTGCCGCATCGACAACATCAAGGACTGGCTGGGCGATGGGGTGATTGCCGATTTCGACGACCGTGAAATCGAACATTTGCTGCATAACGTCAGGGTGCCGATCGTCGGTGTGGGCGGCTCTTATCATCGTGATGAGGATTACCCGCCGGTGCATTACATCGCCACGGATAATCAGGCGTTGGTTGAGGCGGCGTTCAGCCACCTCAAGGACAAGGGCATTAATCGCTTTGCCTTCTACGGCTTGCCGAGCGAAGGTGGTAAACGTTGGGCGCAAGAGCGTGAACATGCTTTCCGTCAGCGGGTGGCGCTGGAGCAGTATCAGGGCGTGGTCTATCAGGGCATGGCCACTGCGCCGGAGAATTGGCAATACGCCCAGAACCGGCTGGCGGACTGGGTACAGACGCTGCCGCAGCAGACCGGCATCATCGCCGTGACTGATGCCCGGGCACGCCATCTGCTGCAGGTTTGCGAACATCTGGACATTGCGGTGCCCGAAAAGCTGTGCGTCATCGGCATCGACAATGAAGAGCTGACGCGCTACCTGTCGCGGGTGGCGCTGTCTTCCGTGGCGCAGGGCACCCGCCAGATGGGCTACCGTGCCGCCAAGCTGCTGCATCAGTTGCTCGATCGTCGTGAGCTGCCGCTGCAACGTATTCTGGTGCCGCCGGTGAAGGTGATCGAGCGCCGTTCCACCGACTTTCGTTCGCTGCGTGATCCGGCGGTGATCCAGGCCATGCATTATATTCGCCATCACGCCTGTAAGGGTATCAAGGTCGAACAGGTGCTCGATGCGGTAGGGCTGTCGCGTTCCAATCTTGAAAAACGCTTCAGAGATGAAACCGGCGAAACCATCCACCATGTAATCCATCAGGAAAAGCTGGATCGGGCCTGTAACCTGTTAAAGGCAACTTCATTGACCATCAACGAGATTTCGCAGATGTGCGGCTACCCCTCACTGCAGTATTTTTACTCGGTATTCAAGAAGGGTTACGACATGACGCCGAAAGATTACCGCGAGCGTTACGGTGAGGTCGGGTATTAGGCCGGGTGCATTCGCGATGGCCACACAGCTGTCTTTACACCAACCCGCAAAATGCCTTCAGCCGTTCGGCCAGTGCCGGGGTGGCGGCGGGGGCACCGTCGCGGTAATACAGCGCCAGTTCGATGCTGTCGATCGGCGGTAACCCTTCGGCGATGCCGAGCACCCGGTGGCTGGGCAAGCGACAGCTCGCTGGCAACAGCGTGATGCCCAACCCGGCGGCGGATGCGGCGGTGAGAGCCGCCAGACTGGCACTGCTGTAGCCGATGCGCCAGCGCTTGCCAAGGTTATCCAACGCCTGGCACAGGTCATCGCGGTACAGGCCATTTAGCGGGAACACCGCCAGCGGTACCGGGGATTGTTCGATGGCCGGAAAGGCCAGGCTATCCAGCCACAGCAGAGGCTCCGGCCTGGCGGCGCGCGGAGGTTGACTACGACGCTGTTTCACCAGGATCAGGTCCAGTTCTTCACGGGCATAGGCGCTGTGCAGATCGGCGCTCAGGCCGCTGGTGACGTCCAGCCGCAGGTGCGGGTGCGCCCGGCTGAATTCCGCCAGCAGTTCCGTAGTTGGCGCCGCGAAATCCTCCGGCATCCCCAACCGCAGTACGCCGTCGCGCCAGATACCGGTCAGGGCGTCGTGTGCCTCTTCATTCAGCGCGATGATCCGCCGCGCATAGCTCAACAGTTTGACGCCTTCCTCGGTCAGCAACACCTGATGAGAGGAGCGCTCAAACAGCGGTTTACCGAGCATCTCTTCCAACCGGCGCACCTGCTGGCTGACGGTAGACTGCGATAAAAATACCCGGTCCGCGGCGCGGGTGAAGCTACCGCTGTCGCACACGGCGACAAAGCTGAGCAATAACTGCGGATTGAACATCGGGTAGCGATTCATTTTCCCACTGCTGGCTATTTTATTATTTAATTTCCCAATACTAGCGGCGTTGCCTAGAGTAATGCAACGCTGCGGCGTACAGGTTGTGACGTCGCACTCTTCACCCCGGAAGTTCAGGAATAGACCGTGTTAAATCATTTTATTGCTCCCCCTTTCTTACGCCGCTGGTTCAATCCCCTGTTGTGGGTACTGGTGCTGATTGGCTTGAATATGCGGCCGTTGTTGACGTCTATTGGCCCGCTGCTGCCGACGCTGCGCCAGGCTACCGGGCTGAGTTTTGGCGGCGCGGCCCTGCTGACTACCTTGCCGGTGTTGATGATGGGGCTGATGGCGTTGGCTGGCGGTGCCATCAACCGTTTGTTCAGTGAACGCACCAGCGTTGTCCTGAGTTTGCTGGCCATTGGCCTGGGTGCTGCCTGGCGCGAGCTGGCACCGGGCAGCACGCAGTTGATGTTGAGTGCGGTGCTGGGCGGGCTGGGGATTGGCGTTATCCAGGCGGTGATGCCCGGTATTATCAAGCATCATTTTCTCAAGCAGATGGCGTTGGTGGCCGGGCTGTGGTCGGCGGCGCTGATGGGCGGCGGTGGGCTGGGGGCGGCGATTACCCCCTGGCTGATGAGTGTGGGCCATGACTGGCATAGCGCGCTGGCCTGGTGGGCAGCGCCGGCGCTGGTGGCGTTGATCGCCTGGTGGCCCGTCAGCCGAGGTTTGGCACGCCTGACGCCGTCCGGTACTGCTCGCGGACCGAGCTTATGGTGCAGCCGTCGCGCCTGGTTGCTCGGTGCCTATTTCGGTTTGATTAATGGCGGCTACACCAGCCTGATCGCCTGGCTCCCCCCTTATTACATGCAGCTCGGCTGGCAGCCGCAGGCCAGCGGGTCGCTATTGGCGCTGATGACCTTCGGCCAGGTCGTGGGGGCGCTGCTGTTGCCCGCCTTGGCGCGCGCTACGGACCGCCGTCCGCTGTTGTTGCTGGCGCTGATCATGCAGTTGGCAGGTTTCATCGGCCTTATCTACCTGCCGCAAACGCTGCCTTGGCTGTGGGTACTGCTTTCCGGCCTGGGGCTGGGCGGTGCGTTCCCGCTGTGTCTGGTGCTGGCACTCGACCATATTCCGCACCCGGCGGCGGCGGGGCGACTGGTGGCGTTTATGCAGGGTATCGGCTTCCTGCTGGCGGGTACGACGCCGTACATTTCCGGCCTGTTGCGTGATTACAGCGGTGGCTTTGTGCTCGATTGGCAAATTCACGCACTGCTGGTGGTGGTGCTTATCGCCATCACCTGGTGCTTCCATCCGCACAGCTACCGGCGAGCGTTCGCCGAATAATATTTCTGTCATTGCGGCTCCCTATAGTGACGTTGCTTTTACTTCTGGGCGATAACAACAAAAAGGGAACCATGACATGCACATCACCAAAACTCGTCTGGCGCTGTTGGCTGGCTGTATGGCGCTGAGCGGTAACCTGTGGGCTGACGCCCAACCGGTGTCTGCGACGCTGGCCGGGCATGCGATACTGGCGGTAAAATCCAGTATTGCGGCGCCACAGGATGCTCCCACCGATTTGCAACAAAGCGGTAAGTACACCAGCGGCAAACGCGTGACGGAACTGGGCAGCGTGGCGGGAAAATCCGCCGATCGCATGACCGGTATCGGCCTGCCGATCGCGGGCCAACCCCTTCAGGGCCATTCCGGTATCAAGCACATGCCCGACGGCACCTACTGGGTGTTGACCGACAACGGCTTCGGCAGCAAAGCCAACTCACCGGATGCGATGCTGTACCTCAATCACTACAAAATCGACTTTGATAACGGCACGGTGACGCCGCTGAAAACGGTATTCCTGCACGATCCTGACCAGAAAGTGCCGTTCCATATCGTCAATGAAAGCACCGACCAGCGTTACCTGACCGGCAGTGACTTCGACCCGGAAAGCTTCCAGTTCGCCGACAATGCTCTGTGGATCGGCGATGAATTCGGCCCTTACCTGATCAAGGCCGATCTGGACGGTAAGGTTTTGGCGGTGTTCGACACCAAGGTGGACGGCAAGGTAGTCAAATCGCCGGATAACCCGACGCTGACCCTACCGGGTGCACCGGATGGCAAACAGAACTTCCAGGTGGCGCGTTCCAAGGGTTTTGAGGGCATGGCGGCATCGCCGGACGGCAGCAAGCTGTACCCGTTGCTTGAGGGCGCGCTGTGGGATGGCGAAAAGTTTGAAAACCGCGATGGAAAACGTTACCTGCGGGTGCTGGAATTTGACGTGAAACAGCAGGCCTGGACTGGCCGCAGCTGGCAGTACGTGCTGGAAGACAACCAGAACGCCATCGGCGATTTCAATATGATCGACGCTACCCATGGACTGGTGATTGAGCGTGATAATGGCGAAGGTACGCCGGACAAAGCTTGTGCGGCGGGTGCGCCAACCGACAACTGCTTCAGCCAGGTGGCGAAGTTCAAGCGGGTATATAAAATCGCTTTTTCTGATGCCAACGTCGGCAAACCGGTCGATAAACTGGCTTATATCGACCTGTTGAACATTCAGGACCCGAACAAGTTGGCGCGCAAACCGCTGAACAACGGTGTGCTGACCTTCCCGTTCTTCACCATTGAAAACGTCGACGTGGTGGACGGCAGTCATATTATTGTCGGTAACGACAATAACTTCCCGTTCTCCTCCAGCCGCCAGCCGAACATGGCGGATGACAATGAATTTATCCTGCTGGACGTCAAAGATCTGTTGAAGCCGTAATTCTGCCGGCCTCCGGTATTTTTGCCGGGGGCCGCCGCTATTTCCCTCTTAGCGCTAAGGATAAACTGCGCTATAATCAGGCTCTTGCTTCTGACTCCCGAAGGAAGATCCTCGTCCCCGGTGGGGCGGCCGGACTTCAAATCCGGTTGGGGCCGCCAGCGGTCCTGGGCAGGTTCGACTCCTGTGATCTTCCGCCAACGCTTGTCCTGATAGCTCCCGCAACGTCCATAAATACCCATTAAATCAATGAATTGATTGGATTCCTTGTCCGTATAAGTCCGTACGTGACTGCCTGAATCCGTGAAAAATGTGTATAGTGATGCGTATAGATTTTTTATACACAGAATCCACTTATACACATGCTCCTAACTGACATACAAATTCGACGCTCTAAACCGCAGGAAAAGCCCTACACCCTCAACGATGGTCAAGGCTTGTCCCTTCTTATCAATACTGACGGCAGTAAAGGCTGGCGTTTTCGCTATCGCTATGCTGGAAAAGCCAAGTTGATGTCCTTTGGCACCTACCCCTTGGTAACGTTGGCTGAGGCGCGAGAAAAGCGCGGGGAAGCCCGTAAGCAGGTTGTGAATGGCATTGACCCAGTGGCAGATAAAAAGGCGCAAAAGCTCGCGCAGAAACTTTCTTTCGAGAACTCCTTTGAAGCGATTAGCCGTGAATGGCATACGAATAAATCTGACCGTTGGACTCTAGCCTACAGGGAAGAAATCATGCGTACCTTTGAGCAGGATGTGTTCCCTCACATTGGCCAACGCCCCATTGCCGAAATTAAGCCCTTGGAACTGTTGGAAGTACTGCGGCGTATTGAAAAACGTGGAGCATTGGAGAAGACCCGCAAGATTCGCCAGCGCTGTGGGGAGGTATTTCGTTATGCAATTATTACCGGTAGGGCGGAGTACAACCCAGCCCCAGATCTCGCCAGCGCGCTAGCCGTTCCTAAGCAAAAGCACCACCCGTTTCTTTCTGCCGATGAGCTTCCTTACTTTGTTAAGGATTTGGAAGGATATACCGGCAGTATCATTACTAAGAATGCCGCGAAGATCGTTATGTTGACCGGCGTGCGAACGCAAGAAATGCGCTTTGCAACTTGGGATGAGATCGATCTTGAACGTGCCATCTGGGAGGTCCCTGTAGAACGCATGAAAATGCGTCGTCCTCATATGGTGCCACTCTCTACTCAGGTGATTGAGCTGTTCAAACAGCTACAACCGATCACCGGTCACTATCCTTACATTTTCATTGGACGAAACAACCGTAGGAAACCCATAAGTAAGGAAAGTGTGAATCAGGTAATAGAGCTGCTGGGATATAAGGGACGAGCCACTGGCCACGGTTTCAGGCATACGATGTCTACTATTTTGCATGAGCAAGGGTTTGACTCTGCCTGGATAGAGATGCAACTCGCCCATGTAGACAAGAACGGCATTCGTGGCACATACAACCATGCCCAGTACCTTGAGAAGCGTCGTGACATGTTGCAGTGGTACGCCGATTTTATCGCGGGCCTGGCCCAGCGGCCTCACCGCCAATAAATCGTAAAACCCTCTGGCGCGCAATGCTACCCCCGCCTCGCCTGCCCGCTTTGCGTGTCGCTTTTCATGCAGGTGCATTAAGGTGTGTAAACCGCGCCAGTACTGGCGCGGTAGGGTGTACAACGTGCATTTTATTGCATGCAAAATCATGCACCCTATGCATGCACGCGTAATTTGACACAGGCTAGCCAGGAAAAAGGCTGTTTTGGGTGAGGGCTGGGGGCGCAGCATCGCTATAGAAGTGAGCCTGGTTACCCCATCATGGCGATGTCCGAGATTGGTCTTTTGTTCAGACTATAGAAGCTATCTGCTGACTACCCACCAGATATCGTTATCTATCCCAGATGAGTTTTCCTTTTGATAACCCCTCTAAAAATGACTGAAAAATTACCATTGTGATTTTAGTTCTTATATAAACTCTTCACTACTGTTCACTTAAGTAAAAAAGACAGTTAAATCAATAAATAAGTCTGTGAACAGTGAATCTCTAACTCGTCACTCGGTGTTCACTGCTGTTCACCCGGCTAAAAAGGCCCTTTTCTCTGGCTAGCCTGTAGTTGTTCCTTTAGCCTGTTTTTACCTATTAATAAACCCTTATCCATTGCTTATTCTTTTCTATGGTGTTGCCAACGATTGTCAATAATGGTCAATATTAACCAATGTTCCCATTTGATTGAAAAACAAGCAGAAAAGCTCTGCCACCACACAACATCCTCTTGTTGCCAACCCCCAAAATATTCACATAATAGGGCGCTACCAGAGTTCACAAAGTCCCGGCCAGAGCTGATCGGACACAAAGAGGTAGCAATACATGCTTTCAGTTTCCCGTCCCGTTAACACCACATCAGCCCCAGTTGTTTACAGTGATTACATCCCACGCGAACGCTTTATTCGTCTGCCGGAAGTGCTTTACACCACCGGCCTGTCACGCTCTACCGTTTACGAAATGATGACCCGCAAGCAGTTTCCGGCCCAAATCTCGTTGGGCGGCAAAAACGTAGCCTGGCTGGCCTCCGAAGTGGAGCAGTGGATGGATGAGCGCATTGCCAACCGTCATCAGGGGGCCACCGCATGATGCAGTTAACCCTGGGCCGACACCGCTTTACCCTGAACGATAACGACGCGCTGTTTGTGGCCGAAGCTATCCTGCTGCAACGCCAGCATCCGGATATCGTCTTACCGGAACACCGCAGCACTAAACACGGTGTCATCCGTTTGGCCAGCCGCCAGGCCGAACCGCACCTGTTTTACGCCGGGTCGGTACCTTTGATCGAAGCGGCAGCCCGTACCCGTCACGACCTACAAACCGGTCATTGATCACTATGCGATCGATTGAACGTCCGGGGGCGTCTTACGGCTTGCCCTCACGTCCGGCCCTGCGCTATAGTCCCCCCGCTGTCGCACAATCGGCAGCCGGGCGTGGAAACCCGAGTAACTCTAAGGCGACACAACACGCGCCAGGCGTGTTTTTTTTCGTCGCAGCCTGTGTGCGCTCATTTTTTGCGCGATGGATGTTATGCTATCGCAGCAGTCAAACAATGGTGGCTCAGGCGGGGCTGACTTCGGTCAGGCCGGTATTCTTAGAGGCCGGTATTTCCACCCCCGTCTGGGCTACCACCCATAAGCGTGGAAACTTCGGTGGTAGCAATAACCTTTACTCTAAGAAGGCTGCCACCATGGCTACTATCCTTACCCCGACTCACCCCAAATTCTGTTTCCTGTTTGCGGCCATTCGCCGTAATGCCCTGACGGCAACCCCGTGCATGCTACGCACTGTGGCGGACTCCGAACACAGCGCCCGTCGCCTGCTGTCACGTGACTACATTCTGGCATTTGCCGGTCGCCTGCCCGTACAGGGGGTGGCATGAATACGCTGGCCGCCCGTTTCCACAGTGAAACCCATTACGCCATTCCGCATGCGGATTTCCTGCGTCTCCAGCACGCGCATTCTACCGGCGTGCTGTTCCTTGACATGCTGGACAGCCTTGACCTGAGCGGACAACGCCCCGACGGCTTTCAACAGGCGGCTTTCGCCTCCGTCATCGCCGTGCTGACTGACCAGCTCGGCCACGTCGTCCACACCTGTGAACCCCAACTTCTTGCCAGTATGGAGGCACCCGCCGCATGAGTACCCAATCCTGTTTACCGATTGAAGTCCGTACCGCCGTTTTCCGTCGCGCCGTGGCACAGGCCTATAGCGACAGCTGCGCCTTATACCGGGTGAGCCTCGGCTACACGCTGGACGAACTGCAGATGCTGATTGCCCTGCGCCTGGAAGGGTACTTTGTGCAACAGCACGGCGCAGAAGCGGGCATGGACATGGCGTGCACCATGCTCAGCGATATGGTGCAGCCGGATGTGTTGGTGGCACCGCCGCGCCTGACCGTACTGGGGCAAAAGTTGATGGACGAGCTGTGCTGTGACCACCTGGCAACAGCCTGTCACGCCACTGTGCATTAAGGGAGAGCAAGACGATGAACGCCCATTTCGTTTCACAGACCGTACGTACCGCCACCGGCCAATGGCCGGTGATACTCCCGGCCCTCGGCATTGCCCTACAACCGAACGGCAAACCCCAGCCGTGCCCGGCCTGCGGCGGCAAAGACCGCTTTCGCTTTGATAACCAGCAGGGGCGCGGCACCTGGTTCTGTAACCAGTGCGGCAGTGGCGATGGTCTGAATCTGGTTGAGAAAGCACTGGTCGTGACCGCCAAAGAGGCCGCTGTGAAGGTGGCCGGGGTATTGGGTGGGCAAATCGAACCCGTATGGCCGGAGCAGAACCTTCAACAGGAACAGCAGGACAAAGCGCAGGTGCGAAATAACTCAGCACAGCAGGCCAGACAGCTATTTGCCAGCGCCCGGCAACAAGCGGGGAATGCCTACCTGACCGCCAAAGGCTGGCCGGACACCGACACCCTGACATTACAGGGGCCGTCACTGCGCGTGGGCGGCATCACTTACCAGCCCGGCGACCTGCTGTTACCCCTGACCGACAGCACTGGTGAGGTGGTCAACGTCCAGTTGATTAACACCGCAGGCGACAAGCGCACGCTGGCCGGGGGGCAGGTGAAAGACGCTTGTCATTTCCTGTCCGGCCAGAATACTGACGTTATCTGGCTGACTGAGGGCTATGCCACCGGCCTGACGGTGCACTACCTGACAGGGGAAAGTGTCTGCGTGGCTCTCAGTGCCAATAACCTGCCCGCGATGGCGCAACAGCTGCGCACCCGTTACCCTGATTCGGTGTTGCTGCTGGCAGCCGATAATGACGAGAACGGCACCGGCCAGACCCGGGCAGCAGAGGCCGCCCAATTGAGCGGCGGCAAACCGGCGTTACCGCCAGAAACTGGTGACTGGAACGACATTTACCTGCAACAGGGCAAGCTGGCCGCGCTCGCACAATTGAAGGCCTTCAGCCAACCCCAGCAACCCAGCCCGTTTGATACGCTCAGCGATGCTGACCTGAAAGCCATGAGTGCCAGTGAAAAGGCTGAACTGCTGGCTGCACATTATGGCAATACCCTGGCGGTGCCATTAGTCGGTGAAGAACTGTGCCGCTATACGCAGGGTGCCTGGCAGGTACTGCCCCACCGGCAGCTCAGCCGGGAGATTGCCGCGCTGTTTCAGAAGGTCCGTGCGCCGTTCTCGGCGGCGGGTATCAACAGCATTCTGGACACGCTCAAGCTGATGGTGCCACAAATGGGCGAACCGGTGAGACGCCTGATAGGCTTTCGCAATGGGGTGTTTGATACCGCCAGCGGACAATTCAGCGCACACCGTAAAGAACACTGGCTGCGTACCGTCAACAGCGTGGACTACACCCCGCCACGCACCGGGGAAAACCTGGCCGACCATGCGCCACATTTCTGGCAGTGGCTGACGCGGGCGGCCGGGAACAATCACGATAAACAGGAACGCATTCTGGCGGCACTGTTTATGGTGCTGGCGAACCGGTATGACTGGCAACTGTTCCTGGAGGTGACCGGCCCCGGTGGCAGCGGAAAAAGCGTGATGGCCTCCATTGCCCGTTTGCTGGCAGGAGCCGATAACACCACCTCTGCGACCATCGACAACCTGGAATCACCACGGGAACGCGCCTCTGTGGTCGGGTTCTCGCTGATTATCCTGCCCGACCAGGAGAAATGGAGCGGTGACGGTGCGGGTATCAAGGCCATCACCGGAGGTGATGCGGTGGCTATCGATCCGAAATACCGCGATGCCTATTCCACGCACATTCCTGCGGTGATTCTGGCGGTGAATAACAACCCGATGCGCTTCAGTGACCGTAGCGGCGGTGTCTCGCGTCGTCGGGTGATTATCACCTTTCCCGAAGCGATACCGGCGAAGGAGCGTGACCCGCAGCTGTTGGAGAAAATCAGCGGAGAGTTGGCGGTCATTGTCCGTCATCTGATGCAACACTTTGCCAACCCGAACGATGCCCGTGAGTTGCTGCAGGCGCAGCAGACTTCGGAGGAAGCGTTAACCATTAAGCGGCAATCAGACCCGCTAATGGACTTCTGCGGTTACCTGACAACCCTGAGCACCCCGGTGGGCATGTTAATGGGGAACGGGAATATCAGACCGGCCAATCCGCGCCGTTACCTCTATCACGCCTACCTGTCGTTTATGGAGGCTCGTGGTCATCAAAATACCATGAACCTGACCTCATTCGGGTTAGCCGTACCGCAAACGCTCAGGGAGCATGAGCTGACGTTGCTTAAACGCAGAACGAATCAGGGTATGCAGACCAACCTGACGTTGAGTGAGGAGTGTGAGGCGGATTGGTTGCCCAAGTGCGATAGCGCATGATGTGGCATTGACGATCGGTGTGGCCGATCAATCGGCGGTTATTGATCTGCCGAACCCATTGGACGCCAACAAATGAGGTTGCCTATAGTGGCTAGGAACAAAACACACGGCAATACCAGGGTTTCACGAAAGCCATACTGTGGCTGATATTATAATAAAAGTAGTCCCCAAACCGGCTCAGGCCGGTTTTTTGTATTTACGTCAAACTCTGCAAAGTGTCAACGCTGATCTAAGTTCAGATAATTGCAATATGTTAAATGCGTCGTTTTCAGGGAGATTATCGTGCTTCAGACCGATACGTATTGTACCACCCGCATAATTCCGGTCAGCGCCACGCCTGATCTGGATATTTTTTACGAGACTGGTGGCTGACCAGTCTGGCTGGAAAATGACGAAGTAGGTGATTTCCGCTGTAGTGGAATTTGAATGGAATTTGTTGCTTAATTACTTATATTTAGATATTGCATGAGCCTAAGCCACGGGTAAACGTACCGGCACTAAACGAAAAACAACGGGTAATTGTCCTTAAAAAGCTAAGTGCCGAAAATGGCGTGAGTGCTATCGCGCGTGATTTCAATACCATGTGACAGACTATGCTCAGAATAAAAGTGACTAACTTGCGACTTTCATCTGGCAATGACATCAACTTAAAAATCGATCGCGGCAGCATCATAGCCGCAATCCAGTTGGATTTGACCCTATATATCCAGACGCTTTTTCTCTCTTACGGTTGCGATAACTTCCTGCGTATATATTCCCGTGGTGAGCGATACCCCAGCGCACTGTGGGGGTGATGCTCGTTGTAATGACTGAACGCTATCGCCAGATTCACCAGCGCCGACCGACTATCTGCTTTCGGCATTATACTGATGTAATCTCGCTTGATCGTTTTCACGAAGCTTTCTGCTATGCCATTACTTTCCGGACTGCGTACTGCTGTCGTGCACGGGTCAAGCCCCAGCATCCGGGCGAACGCCCGCGTTTCATGTGCCCTGTAGGCCGAACCATTATCCGTCAGCCATTCCAGCGGCTTTGACGGCAGTTGCTGTCCGAAGCGCTTTTCCACCGCTCCCAGCATCACATCCTGCCCGGTTTCTTTGTCATAGCCACCTGTGCCCGCTGCCCAGTCGATGATCTCCCGGTCACAGCAGTCCTGTGCGAAGGTCACCCGCAACTTTTCGCGATTGTCGCAGCGGAACTCGAAGCCATCTGAGCACCAGCGCCGGTTACTCTCGGCCACCGCCACGCGTCCTTTATGGGCCCGCTTCCGATATGGGCCCGCTTCCGATGATTATCAGCAGGCTTAAGCTCGAGAAGCAGATGGTGGGTGCTCATAATGCGGTACACCCGTTTTGCGTTAACAACAGGCTGTCCGTCCCGCTCAGACTCCCGCCGCAACAGCGCCCATACCCGTCGATAACCGCACGTGGGCAGGTCAGCCACGGCGGTATTTATCCGGGACAACACAGCAGCATCGTCAAAACTGGAATGTTGTCTGCGGTCTTGCCAGTCAGACTGTCGGTGAACCCTGATACTCAGTTGCGCACGCGACACTCCAATGCTCCGGCAGATGTCGGCTATTCGTCGTCCCCGGGCAACAAGGGCGCATGCGCAATCCATTTTTTTGCCCGGCCGAACTCCACGGCCTCTTTAAGTATTTCAGCTTCCATCGTCTTTTTACCCAGAAGGCGCCGGATCTCGCGGATTTGCTTGTTGGCCGCAGACAGTTCGGAAGCGGGTACGACCTCTTCGCCGGAGGCCACGGCAGTCAGGGAACCGTCTTCATACTGCCTGCGCCATTTGAAGATCTGGTTGGCATTGATACCATGCAGGCGAGCGACATGAGACACGGTCATACCGGGCTCCATAGTCTGCTGAATAATGACAATTTTTTCCTGCGGTGTACGACGCCGGCGCCGCTCTGGTCCTGATAACACTTCAACCATCTTATTATTCTGACTGGTGTTTACATAGGTCTAAGACTAACTCTTATTTTAAGAGAAGCGAAGTGTCTAGTGATCTATGGGGCCAGTCTACCAGTAGCCTGATGATTGCTATCACCAACTGAGTGTTATGTGCTTAATTTTCAATTTTTTCTACAAAATTAGTTATGATGAGCAGGATGTGAATCAAAGTACGGTATCAGCTAATGAGCACAACGATGTTATTGAAGCAGCTACAAAATATGTCGAGTCTTTACGCAGCGGTAATGTTGATGTGTTGGCTGATATTTTCCATAAGGATTGTGTGACGTACGGAACTGTTAATAGTGAGCTTATGGGGAGCAAGTAACTCAATGGCTTATTTCATTAATAACTATGGAAAATCTCCTGAAGTTATTTTTCATATTGACATTATTAATATTAAACCAACCACAGGATTCGTGCGGATTGTTATATGAAATGATGCTGTTGGGTCTAATATTCACGACTACTTATCGTTTATTAAACTTGATAAGGGTTGGGATGTAATTGAAAATATTTTTCATCAATTCGATAATGTTTCTTCGTTAAATAACCAGTTTTTTATAAAATAATTTATGATAATTAGATTATCAGCAGAAATGTGAGTATATATACATCAGCATCTAGTCCAACCCTCTGGCTTCAGCAATACCATATTGTTTTGGAGTACTAATGTGCTTCGAGGCATAATAGGTTTACCCGATGAAAAATGAAACCGTAAATTGCAGTTTGAGAGCTTACGTAAAATCTGCATATAAAACGTTCTTAGCGTCGGATATTTTCTGTTTTCCAAGCTGAGCCCTTTATCGATACCTCTGCAATCAATGCCCCACAGCGTTTTTCTTTGGCTAGAAAAATCATAAAAAACAAAATAATTCAATGCGATAACTAGATTTTCATGATCGCGTTTTAGTACAACTGAACCTCGTGAATTAAGCGTTGCGTTGATGATTTAAGCTACCAATTTTATCTGGTGCCAGCCCAAAAAACAGGTGAATGCAACTTTCCGGTTTACCTAGACTAATGCGGCAGGACTGTCGTTTTAAACAACAGCGTACAACAGCAAGAGTCGTCGAACACTCCTGCGCAGAGCGATTGAAAGTAACTAAAAACAATCCCACTTTGATTTTTTATATACTAAGTTTTATGCGTACATGCAATTCCTCATTATAAATTTATTTAAATTTTTAATAAATGCAATCCCAATAACTTGCATTCAACGAAAGTGATCACTATATTAAAGTATGGCAGAGTTTTCTTATAGAATGGACTTTATAATCGCTGATTAAATAATGTTGTGTGGTCGTTAATTCTGAAGGGGAGTGTATGGAGTACATAATAAACAATTATGTGAGTTTTAACTCATCGGATGGCACGTTGTTTTGCCAGGATGACAGTATTGATATGATCACACTTAATCGGGTGAGTAATGAATTGTTATTGTTGTTTATCCAAAATGTTGGCGTTCCGATAAGCCGAGATAAGTTATTAAATGAGCTATGGGAAAAAAAAGGCCTGAGCGCGTCTAATAATAACCTCAATAACTATGTCTCTATGCTGAGAAAGGCACTGGCACAATGCGGTTGCCCTGGTGTCATTTCCACGATTCCAAAGCATGGTTTTTTATTTGAAGCAGATATTATATATATCACTCCTTCTGTGACCTCACCTGACGTTACTGAATATAATCAATCCCCAAGCCCGCCAGTAGGTCATAAAGGTAAATGGATGGGGAGTGGTTTTTTTTTATCCAAAAAAATCAAAATAACGACCTTTTTTTTAGTTTTACTCACTGCAGCGGCTACCGCCTATATACACGAAAATCTGAGACTCAACTCGGTAAGGAGTGAGATTTTTCGTTACCAGCAATGCCGATTTTATCTTATTGATGATATGACCCGCCGACTTGATAGAGGTAGGGTGATTAACAGGATTAATGCCATTATTAAGGATGAGAAAATAAACTGCGCCATTAAAACGAACGTTTATTTTTCAGTAGACAAAAAAAAGAATACGTTAGATAATTATGTCTTTTTAGAACTGCTCGGTTACTGTACTTATAAAAGCAAGGCGCCTTGTGAAAATTACATTTACTCCAGAGGCGAAGGTGTATATGAAAATAAAAACTAAACTTGTAGTTTTTTTTCTCGTTTTAACGGCTTGTGTTATTTATTGGATAAATTTCCACAACGACAAAGGCTTTAATTGCTGGGCGCGCTTGCACACCCAGGGTAATGTGGGAAATTGCAATGGAAAGAGCGTGTATGATATTTTTTTATCCATGCACTCCGGTGGGGAAGGCTATATTCTTGTCTCTGGAGAATGGTCATGTAAAAACTCATCACCGAAGAGTGTCGATGGCATAATGAATTTCAGTTATATTAAAAATGGCGATTACTATTCTATCCATATGAAGGAACGAAATCCGCAACTTGAAGCCATATTTCGTGTTTTAACATACCGCGATATAAAGTTAAAAGTGACTGCGATTAATTCTTCGGACTTTATCCTGACGCTCCCTAATGAAACATTGATGCTATGTACTGAAGATTAATATTGGGAGTTTGGATAGAGTGGAGTATTGTAATTGCCACCCTATAAAATTGGTGATGTTCTACACCATGCCTGTTTTTCGCACTGCCTGTTTCAGCAGATTTTCTTGGTCACGGTCAACGTAACAGGCAGAGATCATCCGTCAGTGCCCAAGCTATTCTGGCTCCAGGTGACAGGATAAAAATGAACGCTGCTATGCCAATGCCGCCAAGATTTACGACGGTGGTAAACCTTTTCCGATGAGTTACATTTATATGAAATATAAACCTATAAAAAACTATAAAGCAGAATATTAATCTATGAATGGTGTTGTATTAATTATATAAAACCAAATCGTGTTTTTAAGTGGTAACCTCTCTCATGCTTTGACGCTGGATGCATGGCTTGCGGATATTCCGAGTAAGTGAATGTGACCAGACAACTTGAAACTATCCTGGGTATCCACCCTTGGACTAATGAAACGTTCTAAACGAGAGGGGGTTCTGTGCCAAATCATATTTTTTTTGAAAATAATGCGTTACTTCTGAAATCTCGGGTGCTGCAGCTCAAGGGCCAAAATATCGTCGTTGCTCTGAGTAAAAATCAGGCCCTGCTGATATACTGTCTAATGAATAAAATAAATGAAAAGGCGTTATTGATTGAATATATATGGCCCAAGCAGAACCATGACTTGATGGAGGCTCGTTATAATCAACTTATTTTCAAAACGCGGCGCGCTCTAAATGATAATGGATTTCCGGCGGATTTTATTCTGACCCTCAAGGGCTTTGGTCTGTGCCTGAACAGTGATTTCTTTGACATGAAAGAAAAAAGCTTTGACCGTGATGTTTACATGCGAACACAACCTTTTATTTTATAGGTTGCGGAGGGTTTGTATTAATTGTAATTGAATGTAGTTACATGTTTATTTTTTCTTATGTTGCGTGAGCTTGCGCAAGTTAGGTTGTTTTATTGTTGCCATCTGTTCAATGTTGACACCCAACTATGTAATGTTTCATTTGTAGATTGAGTCTTTATTTTTATCCCGATAGTGCTTGTGGTCTGTATTGTCGATGTGATGACCTGTACTCGATGTTGCCGCGATGTTTCGAAAAAACATAATGGCCTGGGTCTATGCTATTTTCTATTCCGTAGATATTATAATAAATCACGCCAGGCAAACTCTTTGCATGTATTGCCGTTGCGTGACGCGTTGATCAAATAATGATGTGTTGTTAGTTCTGTGATATTTTTTCCCCAACGCTTCCGTCGCAAATGAATCCCCCTGTCAGCGATAATACTGCTGACGGGGCGTGTGGCTATTTATATCGAAACGGTTTATTGCGGGGCATGGCTATTGTCAATACGTAGCGTATAGACCATGGTGGCATTAGGCGGCACCTTAGGCGGATAGCCGGTCTCCCCATAGGCCAGTGTTGGCGGAACCACCAGGGTCAGTGAACCGTGGTTCCGGATATAGCTTATCGCCTCCCGGAATAGCGGTGGAAACGCTGAAAGCGGTTGTGACAAGACCTTTCCATTAAGATCCATGTCCTGAATGACGGTGTTGTCGGTCAAGGTTTCTTTCACCACCACGTCAATGACTGCATCCTTTGCAAGTTCACTATCGCCGACGTAATCGACTCGATACCAGAACCCCATCGGAGAAAGGGTTGCACCTTTCATTTTTTTAAACTTAGCGAGATAGTCGTCATCGCGGATCGCTTGTGCATGAAGTCGTTTATCGCGCGCCGCATTGGCGGTGGCATCTGTTTTTACCATTAATTGGGCCAGTTGCTCCTGCGGCAGCTGCAAGTGCCCTGTAACGCTGTCGATAACGCCGGCCAGCAAGGCATCCCGCTCCACGGCGACTCCCCATTCTTGGCGCTCGGCTATCATCGCCTGAATATCCTGACCCAGCGTTGAACCCGCGGCGTAGGATAGACGGGTTTTCTCCTGCGCCAGTTGCTCTGGTGTCATATTCCATGAAGTCCGTTTACGCAACGCGGCCAATTCTGTTTGTGCCTGGTTTGTTACCTCCTTCTGCTTGGCCAATTTCTGTTCATTGTCCAGTAGCGTTGCGCGCAAGGCCTGTAACGTATTTTTAGTCTCCTGCTGCAGTTTTTCACGTTCACCTTCGGCCTTTTGCGCTGCAACGTTGAGACTCTTGATCTGTTCGTTGGCCAGGGCTGCCGCTTTTTGTGCCCGATCTGTCTGTTGTGCCGCCTCACGAAGCAGGGCGGTAGTTCGTTGTGCATCGGGTGATCCACGCCAGGCGTCTCCCAGACTGACGACCCATTGTTTCAACGGTTGCAGGTCAGGCAATTGGGGGGGGATAACAGCGGGTAGTAAGATTTTTTCTGCACGCAAAGCGCTAACTTCCTTACGAAGCGTTTCCAGCTCGATGTGTTGCCGTGCAAGTTGCTGTTTACTGGCTAGCAGCGATTGATGTTGCGTACTGGGTTTACCCTGCGGGGCTACGGTGCTCTGTTTCTCCGGCCTGCGGGCGGGCTGTGCCGGATTTTTCGTCGATACGGCGACGCCTGACGTCGACGCTTTTTCTGTGGTCGCCGGCTTTTCAAGCACCTGTTGTTGATATTGTTCGGCAAACTGTAATAACGCAGGCACACCGTCATCCGCTGAGACGCTGCCGGTTATCATAAGGGCTGCTAATGCCGTGTAACTTCGGGTGAACAGCCATTTTCGTTGACTCATTTCACCGTTTCCTCTTTAACCTGCTCCGCTCGCTCAGCCAGGCCAGTCAACACGGCTTGACTGACTCCGGCGCACAGGTAGTTGATCTTGTAACGATATAGAGCATCTACCGTTTCCTGGGTATTGTTGTTCACCTGAACGCGCAGACTCGCATACTGTGAGGCGCCATTCATCAGGTTGTCGAAGGCCTGTTTGTACTGCTGATGCTGTTTTGGGTTAATTTTAATCAACGCGCCTAATTGCTCCTGGCACAGCGTTAATCGCTCGATCTCACGGTGCTTGAGCTGGGCATCTTCGGTGATGTTTTGTTCTGTGGTGGCAGGGTCCTTGGTGGTTGGCTTGCCTGATTTTTGCGTTTGGCAGGCTATAGAACCGAGGACCATAAGGAACACGATGCCCATACGAATTGTGTGACTGACCGATTTGTTCATTCTTGGTGCGCATCCTGTTGAGTGGGTTTTTTCTTCATTTATCATGATGATATAACTCGTTACCGAGGTGTGGCTTGATTGGCGTTACTCTTCCGAGGAGGAGACAGTGATTGGGCCTCGATGAGGCTCTGCGGCAGCCCGTTCTGGTTGCACAACCAGAGATACAATTCGTAATTACGAGAGAGCCCCAACTTGCGCATGGCGGCACATTTATGGGCGCTGACCGTTTTGATGTGCACACCGAGCTGCATGGCTATTCGCTTAGGCTGCAGCCCCTGCGCAATGGCGGTCAAAATTTGGCCTTCTCGGAACGTTAGTGGCGGATTTTTGCACAGGGCATCAGCGGTAGCGCTGTCATTGTGTTTTTTGAATGCCGTCTCAATTAACTGCCGCACGGTGTTTATGCTGTCGCGGCGTTTGATGATGCTGGCCCGGTACAGTGTTTGTGAAACTGCCCGGTATCGGAGGTTATCCTGGATCAGAAGTACATTTCGCCAGGCATTCATCATGGCTGTCGAATAGGCCTTGAAGAACGTGGAGGGCTCATCCGTTACTATTATTAGGTCGGCCAGATAGCGATTCTGATGAGTTAAAAAGGTGACTGTTGTGTCCCTAGACAATTCCTCCATTTGCAACAGGGCACTGAGGCCCTGTGCAAAATATTGATTGGGGTCTTGTATAAAGATATTGACGTGGTTTTTTTTCATCGCCTTTCCTGGTTATTTTGCGTTGCAGTGCTATCGACTGAAGGGAGGGAGAAACGAATATCGGTCGGGAAAAACAATGCCGCCTCACGGCGATAACGCTCTGCGGTTGCTGGGTGTTTCTGGTGCAGTAATACGGGGATCAGGTTGGCGTAAACGTTCTTGTCGATGCGTTGTTGCAGGTAGGTTTGTGCCCACTGGCTGTAGTCTTCCAGTAGACGTTCATCACGCGTCCGGTTGTATGTCATCAGGGCACCGACCTGCTCATCAAAGGTAATACGTTCCTGAAGCAGTTGACGAGTCAGAGAGGGTAACGTCTTTAAGGGGGTGACATCTTCCATGCCAAACCTTTCCACTTGCGTGAGAGTAAGCCCTCCCTTAAGGGTAAAGCTGGTCAGCATGGTAATACCCAGCGCCAGAACAGTCAGGGTCCGATTCAGTATTCTGCTTGAGATGTTCGGCAAGGTGCTTAGGGTTGCCTCTGTTGTGCTGAGGCGGTCCGCCATGGCGAGCAAAAGCAGGAATATGACGAAATGCAGCGTCGAGAGGTAGAACGGAAACTCCAGCAGACTGTGGATAGCCATGGGCAGTGCGGCAATACTCAGCGCTGTCGTCACCCCGGCCATGCGATGACCGGCCATTAGAGCAGAACGGTCCCGTTTTATAGCCTGCCTGACAATAGTTCCTATGCCGATAAGAACCAGCGTCATGCCAGTTAGCCCTATCAGGCCACCCTCAACGACCCACAGCAATATTTCGTTATGCGGATGGCGAGCAATTTCGGTCACCTGAGTGGGTGAAGCCTGGGAAACGCGAAAGTGCTGAAAATCATACTCGAACCCGCCATACCCCCACCCCTGCCAGGGTCTGTCAGCAATCATGGCGAGCGTATCGCGTAACATGGTCCAGCGAGACAGGTTGCTGTGAGAGTGGTCGACCAGGGGAACAAGGGATTGCCCCAAGAGCAGCAATGTACCACCCAGGATTACACCAGCGGTCAGTGCTGCAATGGCACGGACCGCTGGTGGCGAGTTGAGACGACCAAAACGAAAAAGGAGCAATACTGCGGCGATGCCACCTAACCAACCAGCCCGGGACTGAATGCAAATCAGAACGGCAGAAAGCATCGCCAGTAGGATCAGCAAGCCGCACTGGCGTGCGTGCTCATTCCTGGCTCGTTTTGAGGCCAGTCCAGGCAGCAGCAGTAATGCAAGGGTCAGGGTAACGCCGGTAGCGATAAAGCTGGCGAGGACGTTCGGCTGAAAGAATGAGCCGTAGACACGGTTGCCATAGAGAGGGACCCAGGCATTATCAGGTACAAGCCACTGCTGTCCGGCAATAACGGCCTGTACAGCAACCAAAAAGAGTAAGCCATAGAGTGCCGTAAGCACCGTACATCGGCGCCAGTGTATTTGCAGGCACGAAACAAACCAAAATAGTCCAAGTACGGTACCGCCAACCCGCCAGGCGGCACCCGTAACTCGCATGTCTGTTGTATAGGTTAACGGGAAGGCCAATACGACAACTCCCGCAGTAAAATAGGCCAAGGCAGGTGAGACTATAATCGTGCGATAATTTGCGGCACGCCGAAACCAAAAGCCAAACAACCCCAGGGACAGTCCCAGACATATCAGAATATTGACATAGAAGGCCAATATTAACTCCTCGCTATTTATTATTTATTAATGGCTTTTGCCGGTAAAAAATTATCGACTGGAGAGGGGATGATTTTCTCTATCGGAAACCAGCGTAGCGAATTGTTTACTGCACTATTACTGACGACGACATGATTTTTTCTAACCATATCGAGTAGTAAATAACGTGCTCGATAAATCCCGATATCAAGAGCCATCGCCAATTGCCGCGTAGAAGGCCAGCTCGTCTGCGGTGGTAACCTATTGTTTGTTACTGGCGGTGCTAACTGTTGCAAAGCGATAAGTAACGCGTGCTGTAGCCGGAGGCTTTCTCTGCGTGTGACCTTTAGCTCCGCCATTGTATTCGCTCCATGATCCCATCCACACCCAATGCCGTTATGTGTCGCTGAATGTGGGAATGCGCCCCTTTAGTGGTTCATTATAGTGCAATTGTGTGTTTTAGCGATCTATAAAATCGCATATCAATATAATTTCAGTTGATTGTGTCGCAATAGTGTTTTTTACGATCGTATATTTTGATTTTTACCTCAAAAAAAAAGGTTGCTAGTTTTATATTGTTTTTTTATTTGGTTTTGATAAAAAAGCTCTCAGTTTAAGATTTTTTTTGCAATAATTAATTTCAGAACGAGGGTGTCCTTTGTTCTTATTCTGGATCTGCATGTTGTTTTAACGTGAGTCGATTTTATCTCTTTTTGAGTTATTGTTTTTGCGTAATGGATTGTGCAGTCCGGGGTCCGGAAATAAAACTTTAATCATTAATTATCATTAGGAAATTTACAAATGAACCTGAATAAGACACTTCTGGCTGCCGTAATTGCGTTTGGTTCAGCTTCTATGGCACATGCTGACCAGGGTCACGGCAAAGTCACCTTCACCGGTTCTATTATCGATGCACCTTGCTCTATCGCACCGGAGTCTATCGATCAGACCGTTGATATGGGGCAGATTTCTAATGCTGCGCTGAAAGACAGTGGCCAGTCCACACCAAGAAACTTTGATATTAAACTGGAAGATTGCTCATTCGGCACCCCGGCTGCCAAGAACAAGGTACAAGTGACCTTCACCGGCATGGAATCTGTGGCGGGTAACGGTCTGCTGGGGATCACCGGTAATGCCAAGGGCGCCAGCGTCGCTATCACCCAGGCTGATGGTCAAGTCATCACACTGGGTCAGGCTACCAAAGAACATACATTGCAGGACGGTAACAACACGCTGAGGTTCGCTGCTTACATGCAGGGTGATGGCGCGTCAGCGACCATTACTGAAGGTGACTTCCAGGCTGTGACTGACTTCACCCTGGCGTACAACTAAGCCCCTTTTATTCCCTTTATTTTAAATATTGGTGTGTCTATGCATGCGGGGTTCCCGCATGCCTTTTTTATGCGAGTCGCCCAAAGGAATAATGGAAGATGCACATTAATAGAAAAACGTTAATCGTATTTTCCTGCCTGTTTCCCCCTGTATTATTTTCTGCGTATGCCGCCGGTGACCTGGCGGGGTGGGGACGGGTTAATATGCAGGGAAGTATTATCGATACCGCCTGTGCTATTGCGGTGGACAGTCGTGAGCAAAGTATCGATATGGGAGTTATTCCCGTGGCCGATATTATTCGTGATGGTCATGGGCGCAGTAAACCTTTTTCCATCGATCTGGTTGATTGTGTGCTTGAGCGCCCGGGCAAAGAGGACTGGAAACAATTCCAGGTGACCTTCGACGGTGACACGGAAGGGGATTTATTTGGTGTTCGCGGCGGCGCGTCCGGCGTGGGACTGCAAATTTCTGATGGCTCGGGGAATATTGCGTTACCCGGAAAAGTCTTGCCGTTTGTCGATATTATTCCCGGCAGCATGCAATTGAATTACTCCCTGAAACTGGTGGCGAATAATCACGCTTTGAAGTCCGGTGACTATTTTTCGTCAATTCGTTTCAAACTGGATTATTTCTGAATACCTCGGGCACTGCGTCGGAAACGATTATTTAAAATAAAAAGGTAAGGATATGGGATTGTCACCAACAGGAAAACTGGTTCGACTCCAGGCGGTGGGACTGTGCGTCTCGCTGGCACTGGGCACGCCGATGACCGTGGTCTACGCGGCAGACGACATTCAGTTCAATACGGATGTGCTGGACGTCAACGACCGAAAAAATATCGACCTGAGCCAGTTTTCCCGTGGGGGCTACATCATGCCGGGTACCTACGGCATGGTGGTGCATATCAACAAGAATGATCTGCCGGAGCAGCAAGTGCCTTTTTATGCACCGAAGGAGGATCCGAACGGCAGCCGGGCCTGTATCAGTCAGGTGCTGGCGAATGAGCTGGGGTTCAAGGAGGGCGTGCTCAAGGATCTGACCTGGTGGCATGACGGTGAGTGTCTGGATGAGAGCAGCGTACCGGGAATGGAAGTGCGGGGTGACCTGGCCACCAATGCCTTGTACCTGAGCATTCCGCAGGCCTTCCTGGAGTACAGCGATGAGAACTGGGACCCGCCGTCACGCTGGGACGAGGGTATTCCGGGTCTGCTGTTTGACTACAACGTCAATGCCCGCAGCCAGCGTCAGCAGCAAGGCGGCAACAGCACACAGAACCTGAGCGGCAACGGCACGACTGGGGCGAACCTGGGGGCCTGGCGCCTGCGGGCGGACTGGCAGGCTAACCTCAACCATCAGACCGGGGTGGGGCAATCGACCAGTAAGCAACTGGACTGGAGCCGGTATTACGCCTACCGGGCGGTGCCGTCGCTGCGGTCGAAGCTGACTGTCGGGGAGAGCTACCTGGATTCGGGCATGTTCGACAGCTTCCGCTTTACCGGGGCGAGCTTGATATCGGACGACAACATGCTGCCGCCGAACCTGCGTGGATACGCCCCGGAAGTGGTGGGCGTGGCGAAGACTAATGCCAAGGTGGTCATCAGCCAGCAGGGGCGGGTGTTGTACGAGACGACCGTGGCCTCGGGGCCGTTCCGCATTCAGGATATCAACGATGCGGTCAGCGGTGAGCTGAACGTGCGGGTGGAAGAGCAGGACGGCAGCGTGCAGGAGTTTGTGGTGAACACCGCGAACATCCCGTACCTGACGCGGCCGGGGGCGGTACGCTTCAAACTGGCGGCGGGTAAGCCGTCGGACTGGCAGCATCATTCGCGCGGCCCGGTGTTCGGCACCGGCGAGTTTTCTTGGGGGATCAGCAACGGCTGGTCGCTGTACGGGGGCGCGCTGGCGGGTGGGGATTATAACGCGTTGTCACTGGGTATCGGGCGTGACCTGATGCTGTTGGGGGCGTTGTCGTTCGACGCCACGCAGTCCCGGGCGCGCTTGCCGCAGGAAGACGGCACGCTCAGCGGTGGCTCTTATCGCCTGAGTTACTCGAAGAACTTTGACGAGTACGACAGCCAGGTGACCTTTGCCGGCTACCGCTTCTCGGAGCAGGACTTCATGAGCATGAGCGAGTACCTGGATGCGAAATACTACGGCACCCGGACCGGCAACGGCAAGGAGATGTATACCATCACCTTCAACAAGCACTTCCGCGACTGGGGGCTGAGCAGCTACATCAACTACAGCCATCAGACCTACTGGGACCGGCCGGCCAACGACCGTTACAACCTGACTGTGTCGCGTTATTTCGACGTGGGCCGGTTTAAAAACCTGAGCCTGTCGCTGTCGGCGTACCGCAATGAATATAACGGCACCAAAGATGACGGGGCTTACCTGTCGCTGTCGATGCCGTGGGGTGACAATTCTACGGTGAGTTACAACACCACGGTGAACCGCAACGACACCACCCACCGGGTGGGGTATTACGACCGGATTGACGAACACAACAACTACCAACTGAGCACCGGGACCTCGCGCAGCGGGGTGAACGTGAGCGGGTATTACAACCATGAAGGCGACACGGCGCGCATGAGCGGCAATGCCAGCTACCAGGAAGGGCGCTACAGCGCCGTCGGGATGTCGATGCAGGGCGGAATGACGCTGACGGCGAACGGGGGCGCGTTGCACCGTGCCGGCACGGCGGGCGGCACCCGGATGCTGATTGATACCCAGGGGGTGGCGGACGTGCCGGTGCGCGGCTATGGCAGCACCAGCCGGACCAACGCCTGGGGCAAGGCGGTCATCGGCGATGTGAACAGCTACTACCGCAACAAGGCGAGCATCGATGTGAACCAACTGGGTGACAATGCCGAAGCCACCAAATCGGTGGTCCAGGCGACGCTGACCGAAGGCGCGATTGGTTACCGTCAATTCGACGTGATTGCCGGCGCCAAGGCGATGGCGGTGATCAAACTGGCCGATGGCAGCGAGCCGCCGTTTGGCGCGACGGTGATGAATGCGCGTAAACAGGAGACTGGCCTGGTCAACGACGGCGGCAGCGTCTACCTGAGCGGCATTAACGCCGGTGACGCCATGACGGTGCACTGGAACGGTGGCGCGCAGTGCGAGGTGCGGATGCCGACCCCCCTGCCTGCGGACATGCTGATGAATACGCTGCTGTTGCCGTGCCATCCGGTGAGCGCCGGCGCCCCAGAGCCTGACGGAGATAAACCCACGGCGTGACAACACAAGCCTGTACCGCTGAGTGACGAGAGCGGTATGCGGTGTTAACTAACCTATTTCACAGGCCCTGAGGCCGGGAAAGAGACAATGCGAAACGACTTATTAAAAACGACTATCCCTTCACGCAGCAGCGCCGGCACGACCGCGCTGCTGACTGTCACCCTGCTGGGTGGCATGGTGGCCCAGCAGGCTCAGGCAGCGATAGCCCTGGACCGTACTCGGGTGATTTTTGACGGCAGCCAGACGTCGGTGAGCCTGAACGTCAGCAACCAGAACAAACAGTTGCCGTACCTGGCACAGGGCTGGATAGAAGACGATCAGGGCAACAAAATCCAGAGCCCCCTCACGGTGCTGCCCCCGGTGCAACGTATTGAGCCGGGTAAGCCGAGCCAGGTGAAAATCCAGGCGCTGCCGGTGGTGAAGACGCTGCCGCAGGACCGCGAGACGATTTATTACTTCAACCTGCGGGAAATCCCACCGAAGAGCACCAAGCCGAACACGCTGCAAATCGCGCTGCAGACGCGCATCAAGTTGTTCTACCGCCCGACGGCCATTGCGATGGACAAGAGCGCATCTCCGCCACAGGAGCAATTGACCTTGAGCAAACAGGGCGACAAGTATGTGGTGAACAATCCGACGCCGTATTACGTCACCCTGGTTGACGCGAGCAACAAGAAAGACGGCCCGGGCATCAAAAACTTCGAGCCGATGATGGTGCCGCCCAAGGGTAACCTGCCGCTGACGGTGAGTGCGGCGGCGGTGGGCAACAGCCCAGTGCTCACCTACGTCAACGACTACGGCGGCCGACCGCAGCTGAGTTTCAGCTGCAACGGCAGCACCTGCACCGTGATACCGGCGAAGAAGGCGTAGCAGAACAGTATCGGCGGGTGGTGCCGGGCATCGGCGAAGCGAAGGGAGACAGGATATGGGCATGACACACGAGACAGGCAGACACCGGCAGGACCCGCGTGGGGCGACCGAGCTGAAGTACTACGCCACGCTGGGCGGGCTGGCGCTGATGGTGCCGCTGACGCTGGGCACCATGCTGTGGCTGTTGCCCGGTGCGCAGGCGAAGGCAGATAACTGGGATGTTGAAGGGGCCAATGGCTCTCTGTATGTACACGGCGCACTGACGGAAAGCGCCTGTCGGCTGGACATGACCAGCGCCCATCAGGATGTTGCGCTGGGCGAGGTGGGGACGGGGCGCCTGCAGACCCTTGGCGCCCGCGGAGAACCGGTCCGGGTCGAACTGCGCCTGGCGGATTGCCTGCGCAGCGCGGCGGGCAGCCGTGACGTGCGCACCGGCGGTCTGACCTGGGCAGATAATCAGCCAGCGGTGACGGTGAGTTTTAACGCACCACGTGACGCCGATAACCCGCAGTTGGTGAAGGCGCAGGGCGTCTCGGGGCTGGGACTTCGGCTGGAGAACGCGCAGGGCGAAGACGTACGCCTGGGCAGCCAGGGCAAGCCGCTGTTGCTGACGCCGGGGCAGAACACGCTGAGCTACACCGTGACCCCGGAACGCACCCCCGCTCCCCTGATGGCTGGCAGTTATCGGGCCGTGGTGGACTTTCATCTGAGTTATGACTGAGGTGGGCAGGACGATGAAGGAAACCCTGATACGGCAGCGACAGGCCTGGCAGACACTGGCCGCCTTACTGTCCGCGCTGCCGCTACTGGCATGGGCTGCGGGCTCGGCCACGGTCACGGTCAAGGTGACCGTGGTGGCCCCGCCGCCCTGCGTGATAAACGATGACCGCCCGATTGAAGTGGAGTTCGGTGACGTGATGACCACCCGGGTGGACGGCGACAACTACAAGATGCCGGTCAATTACACGCTGTCATGCCCCGGCGCGCCTTCCAATGCGATGAAGCTGCAGGTGAAGGGTACGGGTGCGGCGTTTGACTCCACGGTGCTGCAGAGCAACAAGGCAGATCTCGGCATCGAACTGCGCCAGGGCGACAGCAAGCTGGCGGTCAACGGCTGGCTAAACTTCACCTATCCGAACAAGCCTGAACTGTGGGCGGTGCCGGTGAAACAACGTGGCGCAACCCTGACGGGGGGCGAATTCAGTGCGGGTGCCACGATGGAAGTGGCTTACCAGTAACGGGAGCGGAGCATGACCAGAACGATAGGAGTCCTGTTGCTGACCTGCGGCTTGATGGCGGGCATTACCCCGGCACAGGCCAAGGACGGTGAGGCGGACATGACGTTTCACGGCACCCTGATAGAGCCGCCGCCTTGCACCATAAACGACGGTAATCAGGTGGATGTCGACTTCGGCGAGCGGGTGGGCATCAACAAGGTGGACGGGGTGAACTACCGCCAGCCGTTGAATTACCAAATCACCTGTGACAAAGCCGTCGGCGGCAGTTGGGCGCTGACGCTCAGCCTGAGTGGCAGTGCGGCCGGGTTCGACAATGACGCCCTGCTGACGGACAAGGCCAGCCTCGGCATACGGGTGTACCAGAACGACAAACCCTTCACCCCGAACAGCACGGTGAAGATAAGCCTGGCCAACCCGCCGCGTCTGGACGCGGTGCCGATAAAACAAGCCGGTGCCACGCTAACCGAAGGGGTCTTTGAGGCCTGGGCGACGCTGCGTGCCGACTATGAATAAGGAGCGCGAGATGAAAGGAAAATCGGGCACGCGTGCGCGTTCAGGGCATCCACGCACCCAGGCGGTAGCCCTGCTGTTGGCACAGGCGCTGATTGCGATACCGCTACCGAGCCTGGCGGCGGATGACAACAACGTGCACCTGCACGGCGCCCTGGTCGCAGAGCCCTGTGTGATACTGCCGGGCGATGAAGACATCACGCTGGATTTTGGCACCATCATTGACAAGTACCTGTACCTGAACACGCGCACGTTGGGGCAAGCCTTCGATATACACCTGGAGGAATGCGACCTGACGCTGGGCAAGACGGTCAGTGTGCGCTTTACCGGCACGGAAAGCACTGCCTTGCCGGGCCTGCTGGCCCTGGACGGCGGCAGTGAGGCCACGGGGATTGCCATCGGGCTTGAGACGCCGTCGGCCCAACCGCTGCCGCTCAATCAGGCGAGTAATAAATCCCTGCTGCAGGAAGGGAGCAACAGTATTGCGCTGAAGGCCTATGTGCAGGGTGAGCCGGACGCCCTTAGGGAGCAGCGTATCGAACGCGGGCCCTTCAGTGCGGTGGCGACCTTCCACCTGGAATATGAGTAAGCATTAATTATCCCAATAAAAATACATAACAACAGTGAATAGTTTTCCTGTCATAGGTTAAATTGGTTACCGAAATGAAAGATATTCAAGGGTATTATATGTTGGATGGTCGCGTATATTTATCAGTGCGTTCGGCTTTAATCCTCTTTGTGACTTTTATAGTAACTATCGGTTACTTGTTTTGGAGTCCGTATACAGAGGCTAGCGCATGGGTTTCTCCTCACACAAGGACCAGCAATGGATACCTAGGAGATTTTTCATGGCCTACTGAAGAAAGCGATATGGTAATTTGCAATGCTGCTGATTGTTCTGTGGCTGTATGCCATTATTCAGCGACTGCATCAGAAAAATGTGTGAACCCGTCAGCGACTTCTTCAAGGGTTGTAATACCTCGTAATGCTACTGTGAAGGATGCCCGTATTGCATTTGTGAATAAAAATGGCAATAGCGGTAATTGGAGTACCGTAACTCAGGTATTATATGATCCAAGTACTTGTTTTGGAATTTTGTATTGGCAAGGCAGCAATAATGGAAATTATACTGGTTTAGTGATCCCAGGCTCTTACTGTGGCAAACCACCGCCTCCGACTACTAAGTGTGAGTTGATGGGGGATGTAGTTTTCGATTACGGCTCTATCTCTGCAGGGGCTGTGCAAGGCTCAAGTAAAACTGAATATATTAATGTGCAGTGTTCTGCTACTGCGAATATTATTATTACCCTCGTCGGGGAGAGGAGTATAACGCTAGGTGGAGGGATAGCCTCCAAATTATTCATCAATGATACTGATTTATCTACGGGGGCTAAAATTTCGGTTTCGCAAGGGAGCCAATCTTTTCCTATAACATCTACACTCTCTTCGGACGCAAAACCGATAGCCGGTAACTACAGCGGAAGCGGTGTTGTTGTTCTGGGATATCAATAACATTCTGTTTATCTGGGGGGACGCAAAAGTCGGTTCTTTCGTGTTAATGGAGCCAAGTCAGAAAATGTTGTGCTGCCGGATTCTCCGGCCGCCAACAAAAAATATGCTCCTGTTCTTCAGCAACGTTACCATGCCAGAGTAAACAGTGGTAAGAGGGGTAATGTATCCTGGATGCTGGATAAAGTAAGTGGAAAATATATCAGGAAAAAATCCCGACCCCAGGTTTTCATCTGGAAACTTTGCAATAGGCTATAAGTCGGAACTGCGGAGACGTGGTGTCAGGTTATTTAGATATACTTTTATTCTCATGGTTATTATCACAATAGCTATCTCTAGTGGTGTTGTTCCTAACATTTGCATAATGGTCGGGTTGTCTGAGCCTTAAACCAGGCAATATGGGGCGCTTCATAAGCGTATGAAGGGAGCAAATTGGTCTGTGGGGTAGGTGGATGCTGACTGCCGCTGTTCACTCTAAAGTGAACGGTTATGTATAGTTTTAAATAACCGTTCACGTCATAACTTAATGATTTTTTTTTGAAAAAATAAAAAAGTGACTACTGTGACCTGTTTTGCCATAAATCTTTTTCTGACCAGCGGTGAGTTGCAGGGGCTGAGTCAAAATTGTTCATGGCAGTGTTTGTGTATAGCGAGATGTATAAAATGGATTTTTGTATTAAAAAATACAATCAATATCAATATTATAGAGTTAATTTATCACTCCTGTGATCTTCCGCCACTCTCCAGCGTAAACCCCTTCGGAGCAGCCAATGACCTTCTGCCGCGATGGCTTTATCCCCACGGTAACCGACTTCTCATTGCAGGATGCGTTCACGCCTGTGCTGACAGCGTTGGTCGCAGGCTTGCCGAGCCATTTCCCCGACTTGATCCACTGTATTTCTCTCTATGGCAGTGTGGCACGCGGGCAAGCGACACCGGGGGAGTCCGATTTGGATATCACCTTGTTGCTGAGTCGGCGGGCTACTGACGCTGAATTGGCGCTTATTGAGCAATGGCGTGAGGATTTCCAGCAACATCAGACGATAGTCAGTAAGGTGGATTTTGATATTGGCACCCTCGATGAAGCGCTAAATCCCGCCAATCGCTATAGCTGGGGCTATTGGTTGAAACACCATTGCCGCTGTCTTTGGGGAAATGACGTAAGCAACGTATTGCCACTGTTCCGGCCAGATCGTCGTATTGCGCGGGCGGTAAATGCCGATCTGCGCACCGTGCTGGAAGATTATGGTGTGAAAATCTCGGGCGGGTCTCGGGTTGCTGAGCTGCAACGACTCAAACGCGAAGCGGCCAGAAAGCTGATCAGAGCAACTAATATGCTGCGTGATCCTGATAGCCTGTTTTGGCCGATAGCGCTTGATGATTATGCCGAGCAATTATTAGCGCGGCATCCTGATAAGGCTACAGAAATAGATTATCTGCTGGCACATGCTATCAATAATGCTAATGACGCTGAGTTTACCGAGCGAATGATGGACTTTCTTTGTTGGCTTGAACGTCAGCAATAAAGCCGCCCCGAAGTGGCGGCTTATAACTTAAGGCTTAGGCGTACTGGGTTAACTTCCAGGTAGCCGCCTTATTATTGTAGGGCGGCATGGTATTACCTTTCGCGATGGGGGCGGTGGTTGATGGTGTGCCCACGACCTTCCAAACGCCGCTTTCCGGGCATTTTTGCCCTGTTGAAGCAGTAGTACCAAGGGGGGATCTGGTCATCATGATCTTTCCTTAATCAGTGCGGCGCTACCCTAGCACCGCTAATAAAGATATTTACAGGTTCCTGTAGATATTCAATCCCATAAGTGAAATACAAGACATTAGTTTGATATTAGTGAATGCTGGAGTTGATTTTTTAAATTTAAAGATATTTAGCCATTGTTTGTTTCGATATATAAATAATTTATATCATTTCCATTGCACTATTTTATTTATATATATGTTGATGAGTAATCTTAATTGATTATTATTAAATGGTTGGGGTGTTTATAAAATAGTCCAATATATAATAAATTAAAATAGCGCAGTGGACTCGGCTCAAAGACGTTATCTCTGGCGAACACCATTCTTTGCACTGACGCTAGATCGTCTAGTCAAACAGGGGCTGGTCAACAGCGTCAGCGCAGATGAATTTGAAAGGATAAATTAGCAGTGTTAAAGTAAGGATCCCGGTCAGCAGTGATTTTTCGTATACCCTGTCTGACCGGAAATTTTTCCCTGGTGTTGGCTGTGTTGGCTACCTGACCGTACAGGTCAGGTTTTTTTTCCAGTGCCTAACGAGACTCATTATATGTTGCGGTTCCAAATCCGTAAGTTGTACTTAAGTCCCATCTATACCTAAACTTAAGTTCAGGTTCGATCACCAAAGGGAAAGTCTGACCGCCACGGAGCCTGTATGTTTTCTGCCTTCAATGAAAATCGAACAATAACGGAAACCCTTCGGGATCATATCGATAGGAAGTTGTTACCATTCGGTAGCCCGGAATATGCCTACCTCGCTCTCAGAAAGAACAATCCATCAGATTCACTTATTATTTCAAGCTATCCGGGTGAGTGGCTGGATCTCTATCGAACCAATAATTTCCAACTCACTGACCCGGTAGTATTGATTGCGTCTAAACGCACTTCACCCTTTGTATGGGACGAGAATATTACTCTGATGACAGATAAGATATTTTCTCTCTCTAAACGGTACAATATTGTTAATGGATTGACCTTTGTGTTGCATGACCATCTGAACAATCTGGCGCTATTATCTGTCGTTATAGGCAGTCGCGTACAAGGGGAATTGGAAAAACGTATCTCATCCGATCTCGGGACTATGCAGATGTTACTGATCGATATTAATGAGCAGATGTATCGTCTAGCCGGATCGGCAATTCCCGGCATGCAGAAAAATAATATGAACACACAGAAGCCTATTTTCACCCCACGAGAAAAGGAAGTGCTGTATTGGGCGAGTATGGGTAAAACCTATGGGGAAATTGCTGCTATTTCAGGTATTTCCGTGAGCACGGTGAAATTTCATATGGGTAATACAGTGGTTAAATTGGGCGTCAGTAACGCTCGCCAAGCCATCCGGCGGGGCGTTGAGCTGGAACTTATTACGCCGGTGGCGACATCGGGCAGATAAAACGAAAGGTCAGGCGGTGAAACCTTCAGCCTTCTTGCAGGGCTGCCAGAAGGCAGTATGGTATTACCCCGCGAAAGGGCAGCTCTCCGCCAACTGAGTCAACCCCTCACGTTCTTGCCGGAACGAAACCTTGCCCTGATCCAGCGTGACCACAAAAATGCTGTCGAAGTCGCTGCCTGGCCATTCGGGCACCAAATTGGCGTCGCCGCCGCGCGCGGCAACGATGTTCTTCACTGCCTTATCGAGATTCTTGTGCTCCCAGGCGATGAAGATGCGCGAGTTTTGGTACTTATCGCTGAGCAGCTCCTGCTGCAGCCCGGCGATGTCATCGGCGTGGAATTGAATGCCGATCGGCAGTCCGACACGTACCGCGGTGGGCATAATGGTCGACAGCGCTCGCAGCGAACTGCCGGTCTTATTCTCTTTGGGCCCGGCGGCAAAGATAAAATCAGGTTTGCCATAGCGGTCCAGTAGCACGTCCGGCAGTGCCAGCGCGCGATTGAGCCCTTTGCAGGTTAACTGCCCGCTGTCGTTGGCGGGTTTCTCCCCGTGCCGCACGAAGATCAGCGTTTCCTGTGCCAGTGCGCTTTGGCTGAGCAGCAGCAACGCCGCTAAACCGCCCAGGATTTTGTTGCCGATTTTGTTAAACATCCTCAACCCTTATGTAATGGCCTGCTGATTTCTGAGCGCTTTTCGTCACGTTACTCGCTATCATAACTGGCGTGACAACAAGGCATGCCGCGCTGATGCGGTGCCTCTGGGATAATTAAATACTGACCTAAGGAAGGATTTACAATGAAAAACATTTTCTTTTTTGATGCGATGCTGACGCCGAAAATCATCACCGGCGTGTACTGGCTGTGCCTGCTGGGCATCATTGTTGGCGGGATTGGGTCGATGTTCTACGGTGAGTTCTTCCGCGGCCTGTTTGCGATCATTATCGGCGGCGTGTTCACCCGCGTTTGCTTCGAAATGATCATCATTGCGTTTAAAAATAATGAGTACCTGCGCAAGATTGCCGAAAAGCCTTAATTAAGTAGTAAACGCCGGGCCATGCCCGGCGTTTTGTTATTCCCCCAGCGTTATCGCCAGCCGTTCCCTCATTAATTCAATAAAATTCTCCGGCACGGTTCTCGCCGTTGGCGAGCGTAGCGCCTGGCTCCAGACCGGCTCCGGGAAATGTGAGTCGTCGAAGTAGCGCGGGATGATATGCCAATGCAAATGGGGCAGTGCGGTGCCCAGGCTGGCGATATTGATCTTCGCCGGCGTCAGCAATTGCCGTAGTTGCGCTTCAACCTGAGCGACCACGGTCATGATGCTGTTGCGCTGATCGTCACGCAAATCGCTCAGTTCGGCGATATGCTCATGCCAGACCACCCGACACCAGCCGGGGAAAGGGCTGTCGGCAATGAAAATGGCCCGGCACAGCGGGTTTTGCCACAGCAGGATTTCATTGGTTGGATGGCAGTAAACGCAGGATTCATTGTTCATTTTTATTCTCCCGCCGCGGTTTTGGGCGCAGCGAAGCTCCCGCCGCGCATTAGCGCAGCATGGATTCAGTATGGAAGAGAGCGGAGCCGTAGCCCCGCAGGAGGTTACGTGTTAATGACCGACTGGCGGCGCACCAGGCTAGGCGCGAATAAAAATTCCTCCACCGGCAATTCAGGGTTTTCCAGCCGACCAATCAGCCGATCGACAATTTTCACCGCCATCTCGCGCAGCGGCGGCGCCACTGAGCTAAGCGCCGGGTTAAACAGCTCGGACAGGAACATGTTATCGATGCCGACAACTGAAATATCCTCGGGCACCCGCACACCAAGCCGCTGGAAGGCCGAAATCATGCCGATGGCCAACATGTCGTTCAGCGCCACAATGCCGTCCGGCCGGGGGTCACTCTGGCAAATTTGTTCGGCCAGCGTCTTGCCCAACTCGGCCATTTCAGCATCGCCGTAGGCGAACTGCGCCTTGCCTTCGATCACCCAGGCCGGCAGCCCTGCGTTTTCCAGTGCCTGCCGGTAACCGGCAATTTTGTTGGCGCGGCTGCTGGTCATGCCGGAAGCGGTAGCGAAGGCGATACGGCGGCAGCCTTGGGCGATCAGATGCTGTGCCGCCATGCTGCCGGCGGCGCAATTATCCATCGACACGCTGTCGATCGGCAGCGCCGCCTCGCCAGTGGCGGCCAGGGTGCGCTCGTCGTAGTTAATCATCACCAGGCCGCGTTTCAGGGCATCGCGAAAATGGGGGCGATCGTAAAACGTGGAGGCCACCACCACGCCGCGAATGCCTAACGCCAGCAGATCGTCGAGAAAACGGATCTCTTCTTCCTGTTGGCGATGGGTATCGCCCAGCAACACCTGATAACCATAGTTTTGCTTGGCCGCCAGCTCAATTTCGCGCACCAGCGCTGCGAAGCTGGGGTTGACGATGGACGGTACCAGCAGGCCCAGCATTTTGACCTGCCCGGTTTTAAGCTGCTGCGCGGCGCGGTTTGGCTGGTATTGCAGCGCCGCCATCGCCAGTTCAATACGGGCCAGCGTATCCTTGCGCATCTGATCGACTCGGCCGTTCAGCACGTTGGATACCGTACTGACCGACACCCCGGCATGACGTGCCACATCACGTATATTCGCCATCACATTCCCGTTTTGCATTAACCCATTACCCCGACTTTATCACGCGGCCGAAAGTGAGTCACAGACCCTTAGGGCGCGAGTTGACCGCCGTTGACGTCGATAATTTGCCCGGTGATATATCCGCTACAGTTATGCGAGGCCAGGAACAGGTAGGTGGGCGCCACCTCTTCGCTGCGGCCAAAGCGGCCCATCGGAATGGAAGCGCGCATTTTACCCAGCACTTCGTCGCTCTTGCCGTGATGGAAAGCGGTATCGATGCTGCCCGGTGACACGATATTGAAACGGATATTGTCCTGGGTGAACTCCTTCACCCAGTTGCGGTGGATATTGTGCAACCAGGCTTTGGCGCTGGCATACAGCCCGGCGCCGATCCCGCCGCCTTCGCGTGCAGCAATGGAGCCGGTGCTGATGACGCTGGCGGTCGTCCCGTTCTCGCGAGCCGAAGCGCGCAGGTGAGGGATAGCGAATTTGGTCACCATCAGCGCCGAGCGGCAGTTCAAATCCATCACTCGATCAAAAAACTCGTCGTCTATCGCTTCCAGCCCGTTGCGACCGCCCAATCCACCGGCGTTGTTGATCAAAATATCGATGCCGCCAAAGCGGGCGACAAAGGTTTCCACCAATGCCTCGCAGCCGGCGGAGCGCGACAGATCGGCCGAGAAGAATGCGCATTCACCGGGGAAGGTGGCGATCTCTGCCGGTGGCTCACTGCGCAGGCCGTTAATGCCTACCTTGGCGCCGTGCTGGGCGAACAGGGCGGCGGTCGCCAGCCCGATACCGGCGGTGGAACCGGTGATCAATACGCGTTTGTCGGTTAAATCAGAGAACATGGTGTGACTCCTTGCTTGAGAAAATCAGTAGCCCAGCCGCGTCGGCAACCAGGTGGAGAGCGCCGGGAATAGCGCGATAACGATGATGCCGAACAGCACGATCAGCAGGTATTTGGTCATAGGTTTAATCACGTCCTGCATCGGGACGCCGCAGATGGCGCAGGTGGTGTACAACCCCAGGCCGATCGGCGGGGAAAACAGGCCGAAACCCATCGCCAGAATCATCACAATGGCGTAGTGCAGCGGGTTGAAGCCGAGCTGGGTGGCGATGGGCACCAGGATCGGCGCAAAGATAATCAGCGCCGGAGCGCCCTCCAGCACTGCGCCGAAAATAATCAGGATGACAATCGACAGCAGCAGGAACAGCCACGGACCGTAGTCTGCGCCGATGGCGACCAGCAGCTGTGCGCACTGCTGCGGGATCATTTCGATGGTCAGAGCGAAGGACAAACTGGTGGCGCAGGCGACGATAAACAGCAGCATGCCGGACAGCGCGGCGGTGTCGACAAACAGCTTCAGGGTAGCTTTCAGCGTCAGCTCACCAAAGGCCAACCGTCCGACCACGATGGCGTAGACTACTGCGAAGGCGGAGATCTCCGTGGAGGTGGCGATGCCGGCCACCACCCCCTTGCCGATCATCAAAATCATGACCAGACCGACGGCGGCGCCGATCAACAGTTGGCGCGTCGGCATCCGTACCGGGTAGGCGTCATCGACGTTGATGCGTTTGCCGAATATCACGGCGGCAATCAGCAGCAATACCAGCAGGCACAGGGCGGGGATCAGCCCGGCGATAAACAGCGCGCCAATCGAAATGTTGGCGATAAAGCCCATTACGATCAGGTTTACACAGGGGGGAATGGTCTCCGCCATAATGGCTGAAGCGGCGAATACCCCGGCAGACTCTTCGGCAGGTTGGCGAGCCCGACGTACCGCCGGCATCAGTACGCCGCCGACCGTGGCGACGTCCGCCAGCTTGGAACCGGAAATGCCGGAGAAAAACGCCATCGACAAAATCGTCGTCATGTTCAGGCCGCCGCGATAGCGCCCCATGCCGCGCACGATCAGCTCAACCAGCCGTGACGACATGCCGTTGACTTCCATCACCGCGCCGGCCAACAGAAAGAACGGGATCGCCAGCAGCACGAAATGGTCGACGCCGGCGGTGACCTGTTGGGCAAAGAAGACGAACGGCAGCGACGGATCGCTGAGGAAAAACACCATCGCCGACATCCCGAGGGTAAAGGCGATCGGCACGCCGGAGATAATGCCAAGAATAAAGCAGGCCAGCATCAATGCGGCGGGCAGCGAGCTGAGCCCGGTGGCAGTATGCAAGCTAAGGTAGCCCGCGGCACCCAACAGCGCGACAACGGCGGCGCTGGTTAACACCACTTTCAGCGGCGCCTGGCAGGCGTGGTCGAGCGCGCTGACCAACATCACCGCGGCACCGATAAATACCGGCACCACGAAAATTGCCTGCGGCAGACCGTGTTCGGTGGTCTGCGGCAGCGAAATGCCGACCAGGCTGAAGCTGGATACCGTCAGCCCCAATGCCACCAACACCAAAACCCAGCGGCTGGCATGCACCACATACGGCCGGGTGGCTTCCGGTAGCCAGCGCAGAAACAGATCGACACCAATGTGTCTGCCGCGCCCGGTGGAGGTGGCGACGCCGAAGAACACCAGCGTCACCATCAGCGCTCGCGCCACCTCTTCAGCCCATTCGATCGGGCTGTGCAGCGCGTAGCGCCAGACGACTGAAGCGAATACCACCACCACGTTCACCAGCAGCGCCAGTGCGCCGCCCCAGGCGGTAAAGCGGGTCAGGCCGCGGCTTAACTGCGTCAGAATAGCCACTTTTTTCACGCTCATTTCAAGGGTTACAGGAAGGGTCATAGCAAATCCTCCGCCGGGGCGCGTTACGGCTGCGCTGCGGCATGAATGGCGTCCAGCACCGCTTTGGCCTGTGGATACTTAGCGGTAAATGCCGCCTGCAGCGGCAGGGTTTGCTGGCGGAAATAGCCGCGGTCGGTTTCGCTGAAAATCACGCCGGCGGCTTTCAGTTTTTCCATGGCCTGAATTTCTTTTTCCGCCGCAATTTTGCGTTCATAAAGGGTGGCTTCGTTGGCCGCGGCCAGCACCTCGTCACGCAGGTCTTGCGGAATGCGCTGGAAAGCCGCCTGGCTGATGGTGGCTACTATCGGGTTATAGATATGACGGGTCAGCGTGGCGTTTTTGGCGATCTCGTAATACTTGCTGGTGTACACCGTGGCGGCATCGTGTTCCACGCCGTCGATCACTCCCATTTGCAGTGCGGAGTAAACCTCACCGCCGGGCATTGGGATTGCCGTAGCGCCCATGCTTTTCAGCGTGGCGATGAAATTGGGGGCCGGCAGCACCCGCACCTTCATCCGATTAAGATCCTGCGGCGACTGCAGCGGTTTTTTACTGTAAATGTTGCGCGCCCCCAGGCTGAAACCGTAACCCAGCACCTTGATGTTGCTTTGTTTGGCCAACATGGCGCTCAGCAGTTGGCCTGCCTGGCCGTCGAGCGCCCGGCCCAGTTGTTGGTTGTCATTAAACAGATAACCCAGATCCAACACGCCGATCTCCGGCACCAGCGTGGCCCAGATGGAAGTCCCGGAGATCATCATGTCGATCGCGCCGATGCGCACCTGCTGCACCGCATCGGCTTCTTTTCCGAGCATGCCGTTAGGGAAATAGTTGAGGGCGATTTTACCCGGCAGACGCTGCTCCAAATTCTGTTTGAAACGGTTGAACCAGATAGCGTGTGCGGAGTAGCCATCGTCGGGTAACGATGAATAAACCCGCAGGTTGACTTCGGCGGCGTTGGCGCGCAACGGCAGGGTAAACAGCATAAATAACAACGTGATAAACAGGCGCGGCGTTAAGCGGCATGTCATTGATTTCATGAGCCTGGCTCCCGATCGCAGACAGCCTGCGATGCTGGTGGTGAAGATGATTCCCCTGCTGGGCAATGCGGTAGGGACAGGGGGAACGGGACGATACTTTGTGTCTTAATCTTTAACTGTAACGTTTTAGTGTATCGTTACAGAAAACCTACAAACATTCGGTTGGCAGATCAATTTTTATCCGTGAAAAAGGCCGGGAAATGCGCGTTCTGTGAGCAGGCTCTAAAAATAGGCGGGTAGAAGTTGGCGGTCAGTGAGCTGCCCCTGCGGGCGTTTAGCTTCTATAATCGCTGCTGGATAACCGTGAATTCAGGAGTGAGCATGCCTTCCAGGGCGATCATTAAATGGACCAAACGACTGACGATAGTGGGCGTCACCGTCTTGCTCACGCTGTTTGCGGTGCGGGTTTACGATACTCAGCGCGGCCCTGCGTTGGAGCCTTGGCATACTTTTGTGCCGCACGAGTTGTCGGCCGCCGAGCTGGATAAAACCAACTGGCAAGGTTATCTGGCCGCAGAGAGCCGGGTGTTTGACGAGGTGAAAGTTAACGTCACGGACAAACTCTCCGCCAGCGAACGCATTCCGCTCAACCGCTATTTTGACGGCAGCCCGGTCTACCCGGAACATTTTGCCCACGACTGGAACCGCTCCTACGAATTGCTGCCGCAGGGCGAACCCCGTGGTGCGGTGGTGCTGCTGCACGGCCTGACAGATTCGCCTTATAGCCTGCGGCATATCGCCGAAAACTACCGACAGCAGGGGTATGTGGCGGTAGGTATTCGCCTGCCGGCTCACGGTACGGTGCCGGGGGCACTGACCGATATTGAATGGCGCGACTGGCTGGCGGCAACGCGTTTAGCCGTGCGCGAGGCGCGCAGCAAGGCCGGAGGCGACAAGCCGCTGCATATCGTGGGCTTTTCCAACGGTGGTGCGCTGGCGATGAAGTATGCGTTGGATGCGCTGGACGATCCGCAGTTAGCGGCGCCGCAGCGGTTGGTGTTGATCTCACCGATGATTGGCGTGACCAGTTTTGCCCGTTTCGCCGGTATTGCCGGCTGGCCGGCGGTGTTTCCGGCGTTTGCCAAAGCGGCCTGGCTCGGCGTCCTGCCGGAGTTTAACCCCTTCAAATACAATTCATTTCCGGTGAACGGCGCGCGTCAGTCTTACCTGCTCAGCAACGGTCTGCAACAGCAAATCGCTCGGGCAGCGCGTGACGGCAAGCTGGACAAATTGGCGCCGGTGCTGACCTTCCAGTCGGTAATGGATTCGACCGTCAGTACGCGGGCGGTGATCCGCGCGTTATATAATGAATTGCCGGCTAACGGCAGCGAACTGGTGCTGTTTGACGTCAATCGTACGGTAAACTTTGGACCCTTGCTGCGACCCAATGCGGCGGCGGCGGTCAGCCAACTGTTGCCTGCGCCGCCGCGCCGTTATCAAACCACGGTGATTGCCAACGCCTCGCCCGAGAGTAGCGAAGCCATTGCCAGTGTGACAGCGGCCGGAGAAACGACGCAAAGCGTACAGCCACTGGGCATGACCTATCCGGCGGATATCTATTCGCTGTCGCACGTGGCGCTGCCATTCCCGGTGAGCGATTCGCTTTATGGCCGCTTCCCGGCTCAGCGCGGCGAGTTCGGTATCAGCCTGGGTACGCTGGCAGCGCGTGGCGAACGTTCGGTGCTGGTGGTCGATCTGGATTCGCTGATGCGCATTGCCTCTAACCCGTTTTTCCCTTACCTGCTGCAGCGCATCGATAGCAAGCTTTAGTCGAAACCGAGGATGCTGAAGGCATCGTCCTGCGGGTAGTAGCCGAGCAGGCGGGTGGTTTCCTCCAGCGACAGGCGCTTATAGCGGTTGTTGGAAACGCCGTGCACCACCGCATGGTGCACGCCTTCAATGCGCAGGCAGCGTTCGAGCAGATCGGCGGCGTCGCGATGGCTGAGGAAGGCGCTCATATCACGGGCGCTGAGTTGTTCACCGCGTGCCAACGTGGTGAAGTTGGCGATGCGTACCGACAGCGAAGACAGCCCCTCCTGATGGGCAAAGTAGGCGGCGATGCCCTCGCCAAACGCTTTGCTGACCCCGTACAGATTTTTCGGCTTGGGCGCGTCCTGCGGTCGAATTTGGTAATCCAACGGATAGCCCTCCACCGCCTGCGCGCTGCTGGCGAACACCACGCGTTTGCAACCGGCGTCCTTCGCCGCACGGAAGATATTGAAGGTGCCGAGGATATTGTTGTCCATCAGTGAATTGCAAAAATCGGCATCGGGGGAAGGATCGGCCGCCAGGTGTAGTACGGTATCGATATTGGCGCAGGCCGCCCGGCAAGCTTCGATATCGGCGATATCAAAACTGATGATCTCGTCGTCCGGCTGCAGATTGTGCAACAGGCTGACGTCTCTTTCCGCCAGCCGCAGCTGATAGCGATTGCCAACGGACTGACGGAATGCCGTAGCGACCCGGCCGCCCGCGCCGGTAATCAGAATTCGTCCAAACTCAGTACGCAAAGTCATGATCTCAGCTGTCCCTAAAGTGAATTACGCGGTGATCAGTAATAATCCCCTGCGTGACTTTTGTCCAGTATCAATTAGCCTTGCTGATGTTTTATGTCGCCAATGGGCATTTTTTTTCGATGGTATCCGCCAGAAAAGTCATCACTGCGCGTACGGCAACGGACCGCGCCAGATCGGGATAAGTGACCAGCCACAGCTCGCGAGTTGGCGCGGCGATGGGGGTGGGTAAAACCACCAGATCTGGGTCGCTATCGGCGACAAACGTCGGCAATACCACGGCACCTAGCCCAGAACGCGCGGCTTCTTGCAGCGAGAACAGATCGCTGGCCTCAAAAACCACCGGGCGGCCCTGCAACAGCTGCTGCAGCCACTGCTGGTGGGGCTGGTGTTGGTAGTGGTGGTCATAAGCGATAAAGGCCCGTGCGGCTTCCGGCAGGGCTGCGTGCTGCGGCGTGGCGTACAGCGCGTAGCGCATCATGCCGATGCGCTGAACCAGCAGATCCGGTTGTTGCGGACGTACCATCCGCACCGCCACTTCGGCATCGCCACGGTCCAGTTCGGCGATGGCCGATTCGCCGGAGAGTATCAACGTAATATGCGGAAAAGCCTGATGAAATCTCGCAATCTCCGGTGCGATAACCCGTGCGGCTATCGACGGCGGTGCACTGATGCGTACCTGGGTTTGCGGTGTTTCGCCGGCGCTGCGCGCATGACGGACAATGGCGTGGCTTTGGTTTTCAATCTCGGCAGCCAGCCCGGCAATCATTTTGCCATCCTGTGTCAGCGGTGTGCTGCGCGGCAGGCGGAGGATCAGCCGCAGACCGAGCGCTTTCTCCAGTGCCGCGACTCGGCGGCCCACGGTGGCGTGATCACAGCCCATTTCTCGCGCCGCTGCCGACAATGAACCGGTACGCGCCAGCACCACAAAGTGTTTTAAATCCTGCCAATCGAACATCAGTGAATTCCTGCACAGTATCGTTGCAAATTTATGGAATATTCACACAGGGCGGGGTGTGATTCAATGCCGTTATGTTTGAAACCAAATTGAATTATTCAATAAGGTAATCTTATGAATTTGCAACTGCAGGATCGTGTCGCGTTGGTGACCGGCGCCAGTGAAGGAATCGGTGCGGGTATGGTCAGGGTATTTGCAGCGCAGGGCGTTACCGTGGTGGCTACCGCCCGTCGTGAAGATCGCCTGCTGGCCCTGGCAGATGAGATCGCGAAAAGCGGTGGCGTACGGCCTTACGTGATTGCGGCGGATATCACCGATGCAGGAGCACTCGACAGCCTGCTTGCTCAGGTGCAGCAACGCTTCGGCACGATAGACATTGTGATTAATGCCGTCGGCGGGGCTCGTCCAACCGCACTGAACGAAGGCGACGCGGGTTGGGAAGAGGCTTTTGCCCTGAATTTCACGCCGGCGCGTCGGGTCACCCACGCACTGCTGCCCGGCATGCAGGCGCAGGGATGGGGCCGGATCATCAACATCAGTGGCTCGATGGAGCCGCGTAGTTTAAACGCCGCCACTGCCGCTAAAGGCGCATTGCATCTGTGGGCCAAGGGGCTGGCGGGAGAGGTGGCGGCGCAGGGCATTACCGTCAATACGCTGCAGCCCGGGCGGATTAATAGCGAACAGGTGCGTGAAAAACTGCACCCGACCGACGCCGCGCGCCTGGCATTTATCGAACAGAATATCCCGATCGGCTATTTTGGCGAGCCGGAAGACATGGCTTATCTGGCCGCGTTTCTTTGTTCCCCGCTCGCGCGATATATCACCGGTGCGGTGATCCCGGTAGACGGCGGCATGCACTATTTCGCTCACTGACGCCGTTTTGTACGGCGGATCACAGTTCGGTAATTTGCCGCCGCAAGCTCTTGCCTCGACAAAAAGTCGGGTGGTAACGTCATAACTCAGCCGATTTAGGGTTGTCACTGCTCAGGCAGGCAAAACCTAAACCTCGTGCTTCTGTTCCCTTCGTAGGTGCAGAGGCCATGAGGTTTAGGTTTTTTTTTGCGCTGAATTCTGTGGCGGCGATTGGCCACCGCTGAGTGGGATTTGGCAGAACGCAGGATTGAAGGATATCGCGATGAAATATGAAGCATTAGCCAGTGAGATTTTGGCCGGCGTCGGTGGCCGCGACAACGTAAAAAGCCTGGTGCACTGCGCCACTCGCCTGCGCTTCAAGCTGCGCGACAGCCGCCGTGCCGACGCCGCCGCCCTGAAAAAAAATCCGGGTGTGATCATGGTGGTGGAAAGCGGCGGGCAGTTTCAGGTGGTGGTAGGCAACCATGTGGCCGACGTCTACAACGCGGTCAATCAGGTGGGCGGCCTGAGCGAGCGTGAGGCGGTGGCGGAAGATGGTGACAAAAAAGACAATCTTTTCAGCCGCTTTATCGACGTGGTCTCCGGCATTTTTACTCCGCTGTTGGGGGTGATGGCCGCTTCGGGGATCTTGAAAGGCTTCCTGGCATTGAGCCTGGCCTGCGGCTGGCTGCTGGAGAGCAGCGGCACCTTTAAAATGCTGTTTGCTGCCAGTGATGCGCTGTTTTACTTTTTGCCCATCATGCTCGGTTACACCGCTGGGAAAAAATTTGGCGGTAACCCCTTCATCAGCATGGCGATCGGCGGTGCTTTGACCCACCCCCTGATGATGGCGGCGTTTGAAGCCGCCCAGCAGCCCGATGCGGTGCGGGAGTATTTCTTCGGTATCCCACTGACCTTTATCAACTACAGCTCGTCGGTCATTCCGATCATATTTGCCGCCTGGATTTCGTGCCGCCTGGAGCCGCTGTTTAACCGGGTGATCCACAGCGCGGTCCGCAACTTTATTACGCCGCTGTTGTGCCTGGTGATCACCGTCCCGCTGACTTTCCTGCTGATCGGCCCGGCGGCCACCTGGCTCAGCCATCTGCTGGCCAATGGCTATCAGAGTATTTACGCCTTTAACCCGATTATTGCCGGGGCGTTTATGGGCGCGATGTGGCAAGTGTGCGTGATCTTTGGCCTGCACTGGGGACTGGTTCCCTTGATGATCAACAACCTGAGCGTGTTTGGCCGCGACACCATGGTGCCGCTGCTGCTGCCGGCCGTGATGGGGCAGGTGGGGGCCACGCTGGGCGTGATGTTGCGTACCCGCGACGCCAAACTTCGGGCGCTGGCAGGTTCTGCTATCGGCGCAGGGATTTTTGGTATCACCGAGCCCGCCGTTTATGGCGTGACCCTGCCGAACAAGCGGCCGTTTATTTTCGGCTGTATCGGGGGTGCGCTGGGCGGAGCGGTAATTGGTTATTTCCACACTGCCACCTATTCCTTTGGTCTGGTGAACGTTTTCACCTTTGCGCAGATTATTCCCGCCGGTGGCTTTGACGCCACGGTGTGGGGCGCGATTGCCGGTACCTTGCTGTCGTTCTGCTTTGCGGCGGTGGCCAGCTATCTGTTCGGCGTGGTCCCCGTTGAAGCGGTCGCCGAGCAGGCGCCTGCAGCCCCGCTTAACCGCAAACAGTCCGTCGTCAGCCCGATTGCCGGTGACGTATTGCCGCTGGAGCAGGTGAACGACGCGACTTTCGCCAGCGGTTTATTGGGCAAGGGGGTAGCGATTGTCCCATTGCAGGGCCGGGTGGTGTCACCGGTCGCCGGGCACGTGGCCTCATTGTTTAAAACCCGGCACGCCATCGGCATTGAATCGGACGACGGTGCGGAGATCTTGATTCACGTCGGTATAGATACCGTCAAGCTCGACGGGCTGCATTTCAGCGCCTATGTGCGAGAGGGGGATCGGGTTAAGCCAGGCGATCTGCTGATTGAGTTTGACCAGGCAGCGATCCGCGCCGCCGGTTTTGACACCACTACGCCGATCATCATCAGCAACAGCGATGACTACGTCGAGGTGTTGGCCAGTGGCGAGAGCAGGGTGCGGGAGCAGGCGCCGCTGCTGACTTTATTACGTTAACCGAGGAGAAAACCATGAGCAGCAAATTTCCAGACCATTTTCTGTGGGGCGGTGCGGTAGCGGCTAATCAGGTGGAAGGAGCTTATCAGACCGACGGCAAAGGCCTATCGACCTCTGATTTGCAGCCGCAGGGCATTTTCGGCGCGATTGTCCCACGGGTTGACGGCGACAGCGGCATCAAGGACGTGGCGATCGATTTTTATCATCGTTACCCGCAGGACATCGCGTTGTTCGCTGAAATGGGCTTCAAGTGCCTCCGAACCTCCATCGCCTGGACGCGGATTTTCCCGCAGGGCGATGAGGACACCCCGAACGAGGCGGGGTTGGCGTTCTATGACCGGTTGTTCGACGAAATGGCGAAGTACGGCATTCAACCGCTGATCACGCTGTCGCACTACGAGATGCCGTATGGGCTGGTGAAACGCTACGGCGGCTGGGGCAGCCGCAAGACCATCGGCTTTTTTGAACGCTACGCACGCACGGTGTTCGAGCGCTATAAGCACAAGGTGAAGCACTGGCTGACCTTTAACGAGATCAATATGTCGTTGCATGCGCCCTTTACCGGCGTTGGCCTGGCAGAGGACAGCAGCAAGAGCGAGATTTACCAGGCCATTCATCATCAACTGGTAGCCAGCGCCAGGGCGGTCAAAGCCTGCCACGAAATCGTGCCGGACGGCAAAATCGGCAATATGCTGCTGGGCGGTATTGTTTACCCGCTGAGCTGCCGACCGGAGGACGTGCTGGAGACTCAGCGCCAGAACCGCGACTGGCTGTTCTTTGGTGACGTGCAGGCCCGCGGTGACTATCCGGCCTATATGCAGCGCTACTTCCGCGAAAACGGCATTCAGATTGAGATCACCGCCGAAGACCGGCTGGCGCTGCGCGAGACCATCGATTTTATCTCCTTCAGCTATTACATGAGCGGCTGCGTCACCACCGACGAACAGCAAAACAACGCCGCCCGCGCCAACATTCTCAATATGGTGCCTAACCCGCATTTGGCCAGTTCGGAGTGGGGCTGGCAGATCGACCCCGTTGGCCTGCGTTATTTGCTGAACGTCTTGTACGATCGCTATCAGAAGCCGTTGTTTATCGTGGAGAACGGGTTGGGGGCCAAGGACCGTATCGAAGCCGACGGCAGTATCAACGACGACTACCGCATCGATTATCTCAACGATCATCTGGTGCAGGTGGCGGAAGCGATCGAGGACGGCGTGGAAGTGATGGGCTACACCAGTTGGGGGCCAATCGATCTGGTCAGCGCTTCTAAAGCCGAAATGTCCAAACGCTACGGCTTTATTTATGTCGACCGCGACGATGCCGGTAACGGTAGCCTGGAGCGCCATCGCAAAAAGAGTTTTTACTGGTATCGCGACGTGATTCAAAGCAACGGTAACTCACTGAAAGAAAAAGCCTAGGTTTTACCCATTAACCCGGTGGCAATCACCGGGTCATGACCTTTATCTACTGCTGCCAATGTATGGGGAATTCTCGCCCAGGGAATGCTGTTGCCCGCAGTCAGCGTAATATGCGGAGAAATATAATAATGAAATACCCATTACCTCACTCAATAACCTGCGCAGGATTACTGTGGGTCAGCGTTGGCGCACAGGCGGAAACTTTGCAAACCGCCAAAGACGTGGAGGCGCCAACGGCCCAGTGGCAAGGCGTCGCGCTCGGGTTCGAACCGCCACAACCTGGGTTGTTGGGCGACATGCTGGGGATCAGACCGATCCTGGAAGATCATGGCTTTCACTATAATCTGGGTTATCTCAGCCAGCTTTCCTATAACGCCGGCGGTGGATATAACCACGACAGGCAGGCGTCCTATATCGATCAGTTCTCGCTGACCTTCAGCCAGGACCTGCAGGCGCTGACCGGCATTCCGGATGCGGCGCTTGAAGGCAATATCGTTAACCGCAACCATGATAACAACCTGACGCGCGACCGCCTGCAGGATCCGCGCGTTAATCCGACCGATTTGTCCCAGGAAAGTTACGGCGGCCAGTCGATCACCCGGCTGGGCTGGCTGACCTTTAGCCGCAGTTTTCTGGAGCGTCGGCTGCAATGGCGTATCGGCATGATGAACAAGGTGCAGGATTTCGATCAGATCATTCCCTGTGACTTCCAGACGCTGACGCTGTGCGGCGGCAAGTCCGCCAACTCATTGACCTGGTATAACTGGAACGTCCACTACTGGGGTACCACGCTGCAATACAAACTGACCGACGGGTTGACCTTCAAAACCGGCCTGATGGAGCAGAACCCAAGTGCCCCAAGCCGCAGCCACGCCTGGAGCTGGTCGACCAAAGGCAGTAAAGGCCTGTTGCTGCCGATGGAGCTGGAACTGAAAACCCATGCGGTCAATCAGTTGCCGGGGGTTTATAACCTGGGAGTGTTGTTCACCAATACCCGGCAACAAGATTTGTATGAGGGGGTCTCCGGCGGCCCGGGAGCGAGCGATCCAAACGGCTATCGCAGCCATGACCGCACCTGGTTCCTGTACAGTGGTTTTAACCAACAGCTAACGCGTCATCCGGATGATGCCAATCGGGGTCTGAGCCTGTTCTACAGCCTGGGATTGGCCGATCCGCGTTCCAACTATATGCATTACTCCACCTCTACCGGTATTCGCTACCGCGGATTGTTTGACGCGCGGCCGGACGATTGGCTGGGCCTGGGCGTTTCAATGGTCAAGTTGAGCGACCATTACCGGGATAATCAGCGTTACCTGAATCAACTCAACAACGCCACCGCGTATAACGATCCTAATTTCCGCCCGGTGCCAGGACATTCCGTTACGGCAGAACTCTACTATCGCTTCAACGTCACCCCCTGGCTGCAGCTGCAGCCGGGCCTACAATACTGGCATCATCCGGGGGGCGTAAGTGAAACGCAGGATGCCTGGGTGACGGCGTTGAAAACCGTAGTGACCTTCTGAGGATTACGCCGCATCGCTTTCCCGGTAACGCTGGCGTGCATGTTCGAACCAGCTTGCCGGGACGTTATGCGGCGGCAACAGCAGCTTTTCCAGACCCTGCTCGACGATATGGTTGGCCTGGCGCCACAGCGTCGGGTCGCCTTCGGTCAGCACTTCCAGCAGACGCTGTTTTTCTATCAAATAAGTGCGCGCAAAATGGCTGTCGAATTCCAGCAGTGAACGGGTGTTGTCGATCAGATCGGCCAGTTTGATGGTTTTGGCCTGGGGTGAAGCGTTGGCGCTGTGCCGTCGATCGCGGTTTTTACGTTCGAAGCGGTTACCGCCGCCGGTGCCGCTGACGTTGGTCAGCATTGCCACCAGTTCTGCCACCTTTGGCCCAAAATGACTCTCGATATCGCCGAGGGTAGTGGGCGTGTCTTCCACCGTGTCGTGCAGCCAGGCGGCAGCCAGCATTTCCTCGCTGTGCGGCACGCTGCTGACGATTTCCATTACCGCCTGCGGATGAACGATGTAGGGGTCATTGGTGTATTTGCGGCGCTGATCGATAGCCGCATGCGCCTTGGTGGCGTAGCGGCGTGCGCGTTCTACCAGTGTGGTTGTCATATCCTTTTCCTCCGGCACAGCACCCTGCTGTGGCATCCCCTGCATTAAAAAAGGTAGCATACCGATTAAAAAATAGCTTGCGATTACATCGTGCGCTATCTATATTCAAAACATGAAAAGTAAAAACCCCGAACACCCCGTAGCGAAAAACCTGCTGCTGCTCGATCAGCAGATGTGTTTTGCCCTGTACTCCGCCAATCTGGCGTTGCACAAGGTGTATCGCAAACTGCTGAGCCAGCTTGATCTCACCTATCCGCAATATTTGGTGATGCTGGTGCTATGGGAGCGTGACGAAATCACGGTTTCGGACATCGGCGAGCGGCTGTTTCTTGATTCCGCCACGCTGACGCCGCTGTTGAAGCGGCTCGAGACGGCAGGGCTGTTGTTGCGTTACCGCGCCACGACCGACGAGCGACAGGTGATTATCGCGTTAACCGACGCCGGGCGCGCGCTGCGTGAAAAAGCGCAGGCGGTGCCGGAAGCCGTGATGTGCGCTACCGATTGCAGCCTCGATGAAATCGTTAATATCAAGCAGCAGCTCGAAAAGCTGCGCGGCAAGCTGATAGATCAGATTTGAAGAACGGCTGCCAGACGCAGGATCGGCGATCCTGCGCTACACTGAAATAAGTGGGTAATTTAAGTAGTGCGCGATTTAATCGTGAAAGATAGACCTGTGATCGGGTTCAGCCAACTGGATCCGATATGATGCCTCCAACCAAAAGAAGGAATGATTTATGTCGATTGAAAAAGTTGTTTACCGCGCTCATGCCACCGCAACCGGTGGCCGCGATGGCCGTGCGACCTCATCCGACGGCGTGTTGGATGTCAAACTGGGCGTGCCGAAAGAAATGGGTGGCGCGGGTGGCGAAGTCACTAACCCGGAACAGCTGTTTGCTGCCGGTTACTCGGCCTGTTTCCTCGGCGCGCTGAAGTTTGTTGCGGCGAAAGAAAAGGTGAAAATTCCTGCCGAAGCCAAAATTGATGGCACCGTCGGCATCGGTGAAATCCCCAACGGTTTCGGTATCGAAGTGCAACTGGATATCAGCCTGCCGGGTATCGAGCGCAGCGTGGCGGAAGACCTGGTGAAAAAAGCCCACGTGGTCTGCCCTTATTCCAATGCTACCCGCGGCAATATTGATGTAACGCTTAACGTTAAGTAAGACTTTCGCCAACGTCACGGAAAAAGGGGAGGGTTATTATCCCTCCCTTTCTCGTTCTGCCCCGCCTGTACACTTCACACAAAAATAAAAAAATATCCGTTTCTTGAGAATTCTCTTGATTATTACCCCCGAAATAGCGCTTATTGCCGATCGGCTGAACCTGAAGCCGCATTGAATGTCTGACTGATTCAGAACTGTTACCGTCCGGAGCCACCGCGTTACATGAACAAAGTTAAATCGCTTTCACAGCAGAATTTATCGTTATTGTTAGCGATTTATATCGGCATCTTTTTAAACCTTTCCGTTTTCTATCGTCGCTTTGATTCGTTTTCGCACGGCATTCAGGGGATTAAGGTTATTTCTGCGGTAACCGAGGTTATCGCTATCGTGCTGTTTACCTTCTTTATCATGCGGCTGGTCTCGCTTGGTGGCCGGCTGTTTTACCGTATCGTTGCTTCGCTACTGGTGCTGATTTCCGTTGCCGCCAGCTATTACATGACGTTCTTCAACGTGGTGATTGGCTACGGCATTGTGGTCTCGGTCATGACCACGGATATCGACCTGTCAAAAGAAGTGGTCGGCTTGCACTTTGTATTGTGGATGCTGGTGCTCAGCGCCTTGCCGCTGTTGTGCATTTGGAAAAACAACCTGCGCTACACGCTGATCGAACAGCTGAAAACCCCAGGGCACCGGGTGAAACCGCTGGTGGTGTTGGTGGCGGTGGTGGCGCTGGTGTGGTTGCCGCTGCGTATGTTGGACAGCGAACAGAGCGCGCAGGAAAAAATCACCAATGTGGATTTGCCGAGCTACGGTGGCGTAGTGGCGCACTCCTATTTGCCATCCAACTGGCTGTCTGCGCTGGGGCTGTTTGCCTATACCCGGTATGACGAAAGCCAGGATCAGGCCAATTTGTTCGACCCGGCCAAGAACTTTACCTATGTGCCGCCGGCCGATATCGATGATACCTACGTGGTGTTTATTATCGGTGAAACCACGCGCTGGGATCACATGGGGATACTGGGTTACGACCGTGACACCACGCCACGCCTGTCCAAAGAGAAAAACCTGGTGGCGTTCCGTGGTGAATCCTGCGATACCTCGACCAAACTTTCTCTGCGCTGCATGTTCGTGCGCGAAGGCGGTACCTCGGACAACCCGCAGCGTACGTTGAAAGAGCAGAACGTGTTTGCAGTGCTGAAGGATCTGGGCTTCACCTCGGAGCTGTTCGCCATGCAGAGCGAGGTCTGGTTCTATAACAATACCGAAGTGAACAACTATTCGTTCCGCGAAATGATCGCCTCCGAGAAACGCAATGACGGTAAATCGGTTGACGACATGCTGTTGGTGGACGAAATGAAAGAGTCGCTGGCCCGCTATCCGCAGGGCAAGCACATGGTGATCCTGCACACTAAAGGTTCGCATTACCTCTATTCACAGCGTTATCCACGCAGCTACGCGCGTTACCAACCTGAGTGTACCGGCGTCGACAATTTCTGTTCTAAAGAGCAGCTGGTTAACGCCTTCGATAACTCAGTGTTGTATACCGACAGCTTTATCGCCAACGTGATTGATCAGGTGCGTGAGAAGAAGGCAATTGTGTTCTATTCGTCCGATCACGGCGAATCTATCGGCGAGAATTCGCACCTGCACGGTACGCCGCGTGAAATGGCACCGCCGGAGCAGTTCCGCGTACCGATGATGGTATGGGCATCCGATAAATTCCTGGAAGATCCTCAGCATCGCGGGGCGTTTGAACAACTTCAGGCCCAACAGCGCGTGGGTAAAACCCACCGTCATGTAGAGCTGTTCGATACCATTCTCGGCTGCCTCGGATATACCTCGCCGAACGGCGGCATCGTGGCGAAAAACAACTGGTGTAATATTCCGCAGGAAAAAACGCCGGCGGCACAGTTGTAACCTCTGCAATACCGGGCGCACTGCGCCCGGTAAAATCCGTTAATACCTTCCCTTCATCAATTAATCCGGCTCAGGCTTGCGGTATATACCCGTCATCTTTCAACTTGCAGCGTTGTTACCTGCTTACAAGACCCGTCCGTGGGTCTTGCCCCTTCGGGGCTGCTGCAAGCAGCGTTCAAATCTGTTCCCGACAGATTTGTTGTTCACCCCAGTTACTGTAGGGGCGAATAAATTCGCCCCGATTAATGCGGGCGCAGCATGCGGCGCCCCTACAATACCTGGGGATGAACGAGCTGTGCGCCTAGCTGCAACTTGAAAGCTATAGGGTATACTTGGGCACTTTCCCCCTCGAACCGGAGATTTCCATGACCTTGCGCGTGGCGTTTATTGACGATCATGACATTGTGCGATCGGGCTTTGTGCAACTGCTGTCGCTTGAGGCGGATATTCAGGTGGTGGGGGAGTTCAGCAGTGCTGCTCAGGCGCGCGCTGGGTTACCAGGTCTGGAGGCGGAAATCTGCATCTGCGATATTTCGATGCCGGATGGCAGCGGGTTGGATTTGCTGGCGGACATTCCCTCGGGCATTCGGGTGGTGATGTTGTCGATGCATGACAACCCGGCGCTGGTGGAAATGGCGCTGGAGCGTGGCGCCTGTGGCTTCTTGTCCAAACGCTGCAAGCCGGAAGATTTGATCACCGCGGTGCGCACCGTCGCCAGCGGCGGCGTGTACCTGATGCCTGAAATCGCCCAACAGCTGGCACGGGTGAAGGTGGATCCCCTCACGCGTCGCGAACGCGAAATCGCGCTGTTACTCGCCCAGGGGCTGGAGGTACGGGAGATTGCCGTCGCCCTGGGGCTATCGCCGAAAACGGTCCACGTGCATCGCGCCAATCTGTTCGCCAAGCTGGGCATTAACAATAACGTCGAACTGGCGAAGCGGATGCTGAATCTGTGATGCAACGCCTGATCACCCAACTGGCGCTGTTTTTCATTTATGCCACCAGTGCGTTTTGCCTGTGGGGCATCGGCACCGCGCTGATCGACCCGCCCTGGCAGGCGCTGCTGCTGTTCCCGTTCGGCCTGCGCCTGGGCATTCTGCTGCAAAGCCCTTATCGCTTCTGGCCGGGGATCTTGCTGGCCGATCTGCTGCTGATGGTATTGCTGGCGGATCAGTTCGGTTACGGGCCGGCGCTGTGGGCTTCGGTGGTGGTGCTGGTGTTGACGGTGCTGCTTAGCCTGGTCGCTTCCCCTTGGCTGCTGCGCCATCAACAAAACGACAGCGAATGGCAATGGCCGCTGATGCAGGGCGCGGTGGTGGCGGTCGCCGCACTGCTGCAGGCGCTGGTGTGGCAGGTGGTGAACGGCGAGGGCGCACGGGCGCTGTTGCTTGGGCTGGCGGGGGGCTTCACCATCGCCCCGACCTGCCTGCTGCTATGGCACTATCTGGCGCGGCAAATCTGGGTACCGCTCGAACCGGGCCTGATCCATAAACCGGTGACGCTGCGTTTACGGCATCTGGCTACCTATCTGCTGCTGTTTGCGCTCAGTATCTGGCTGCAACAGCAGGTGAATGCCGCCGAGCTGCGCCGCTTTGCGCCGTTTTGTCTGGCCATCCCGATCGTCTTCATGTCGTACCGTTACGGTTGGCAGGGGGCGCTGTTGGCGACGCTGCTCAACGGCGTGGTATTGGTCGCCAACGAGCCACCGCAGCCCGAGTCGCATCGCGACCTGCTGCTGTCGCTGCTGGCCCAGAGCCTGACCGGGCTGCTGCTTGGGGCCGGCATTCAACGCCAGCGTGAGTTGAACCAGCAGCTACGGCTGCGATTGACGGAAAACCGCCAGCTGGCGCGCGCGCTGGTGACGGCCGAAGAGCAAACCCGGCGGGAGGTCGCGCGTGAGCTGCACGACGAAGTCGGCCAGACCATCACCGTTATCCGTACCCAGGCCAGCATTATCAAGCGTCTGGCACCACAGCCGCCGGTGATCGGCTGTGCAGAAGCGATAGATACGCTGGCGCTGCGGGTGTATGACGGCGTTCACGACGTGCTGACTCAGCTGTGGCCCGCCGCCCTGAATAACCTGCCGCTGTCGGCGGCGGTGGCGGCGATGTTGCGTGAGTCGCTACCGCAGGATACGTCGCTGATGAGCACGATGCAGTGGCAGGTACCGGATGAACTGCTGGATGAAACGCTGAAAATTACCCTGTACCGGGTCTGTCAGGAAGGGGTGACCAACGTCTGTCGCCACGCTGCTGCCAGCCGCATTGAGCTGGACGCGCGTCTTCGTCACCGTAAGGGGCGACCGCCGCAAATCCTGCTGACCATTCGCGATAATGGCATCGGTATCGATTTGGCCGACCATGAGCCGGGTTACGGCCTGCGCGGCATGCAAGAGCGCATTAGCGCACTGGGGGGCCAACTGCGGCTGACGTCGGAGCATGGCACCTGTTTGAATGTGATCTTACCCACAGTTTCAACGGCAGAAGCGTAAAACTAGGAAATACTCCTAACTGCGTCGGGAATCCGGCGTAAGCCATTCGCGCGCGCGCGCAGCATGATAGCGGCACTTTTCCTATTCTCTGAGGTTTCACATGTGGTCTTTCCTTAAAAGCCGCCAGGATGTGCCGCCGGTTACCGATCAAAAACAGATCGATGCCAGCTATAAATACTGGCGTATCCAGCTGATGTGGACGATGTACATCGGCTATGCCGCGTTTTACTTTACGCGCAAAAGCTTCAACTTCATCATGCCGGCTATGCTGAGCGATCTTGGCCTGACGATGTCCGATGTTGGCATCCTGGGGACGCTGTTCTACATCACCTACGGCTGCTCGAAATTTATCTCAGGCATGATCAGCGATCGTTCCAACCCGCGCTATTTTATGGGCCTGGGTCTGATCATGACCGGCGTGCTCAATATCTTCTTCGGGCTTAGCTCTTCGTTGCTGATGCTGGGTACGCTGTGGATCCTCAACGCCTTCTTCCAGGGCTGGGGCTGGCCACCTTGTTCAAAAATCCTCACCAGTTGGTATTCCCGCTCCGAACGCGGCAGTTGGTGGGCTATCTGGAACACTTCGCACAACTTCGGTGGTGCGCTGATCCCGCTGCTGGTCGGTTTTATCTCGCTGCACTTCAGCTGGCGCTACGGCATGATCATTCCGGGCATTATCGGTGTGTTATTGGGCCTGCTGATGTGTTGGCGTCTGCGTGACAAGCCATCATCCATGGGGTTGCCTAGCGTCGGTAAATGGCGCAACGACGCCATGGAACTGGTGCAGGAATCGGAAGGCCAGGGCCTGACCAATCGGGAAATCATCAAGCGTTACGTGCTGACCAACAAGTACATCTGGCTGCTGGCAGTGTCTTACGTGCTGGTATACATCGTACGTACGGCGATCAACGACTGGGGCAACCTGTACTTGACGCAGGAAAAAGGCTATTCGCTGATGACCGCCAACTCGGCGATTTCCCTGTTCGAAGTGGGTGGCTTTATCGGCTCGCTGGTGGCCGGTTGGGGCTCCGACAAGCTGTTCCGCGGTAACCGTGGGCCAATGAACCTGATCTTCGCCATCGGTATCTTCCTGTCGGTGGCGGCGCTGTGGCTCATGCCGGGTGTGACCTTCCTGCTGCAGGCTGCCTGCTTCTTTGCCATCGGCTTCTTTATCTTTGGCCCGCAGATGCTGATCGGCATGGCGGCGGCGGAATGTTCGCACAAGGATGCCGCCGGAGCGGCGACCGGTTTCGTCGGTCTGTTTGCCTATCTCGGGGCGGCACTGTCCGGCTACCCGATTGCCCGCATCATGGAAATCTGGCACTGGAACGGTTTCTTCGTGGTGATCTCTATCGCCGCCTGCCTGTCCGCGCTGTTCCTGCTGCCGTTCTTGCGTGCGCAATCACCGGCGCTGAAAACCGCCAAGGCATGATGCAAAAGCGCGGTACAGGGCATTGTACCGCGCTTTATGACGCTTTTATCGCCACTTGGCGGGCTGGGTTGAAAAAGTGATTGACGCGTATTATCCCCAGCAGTAAGATGCGCCCCGCATCGGCGAGTAGCGCAGCTTGGTAGCGCAACTGGTTTGGGACCAGTGGGTCGGAGGTTCGAATCCTCTCTCGCCGACCACATTCGAAAAACCTGCTTTATAAGCAGGTTTTTTTTCGCCTGTTATTTATAGGATGAGAACCTCCGAAGGAGGTTTGAGCCGAGCGCAGCGAGACCACGTTGCTTTAGCAACGGCCCGTAGGGCAAGCATCAAAGATGCGCGTAATCCTCTCTCGCCGACCACATTCGAAAAACCTGCTTTATAAGCAGGTTTTTTTTCGCCTGTTATTTATAGGATGAGAACCTCCGAAGGAGGTTTGAGCCGAGCGCAGCGAGACCACGTTGCTTTAG